>LNFM01002246.1_pt1 | contig 40925 bp, 33 predicted proteins | sample 596031 | NCBI WGS metagenome assembly LNFM01 (sample SAMN04254537, study PRJNA301005) | activated carbon metagenome | isolation source: dual media filters at the Ann Arbor, Michigan drinking water treatment plant | place: USA: Ann Arbor
GCATCATCGCGGTGGCTCGTGCTCACGACAGATTGTACCAAAGCCACGATGTGGAGAAACTCGACATTGGCATTTATGTCGAGCAAGTGTGCAAAGACATGAGTGATGCCGTGTCACAGCTCGATATCCAGATCCAAGCCGAGCATGGCATCATCATCGACATTGATCGCGCGATTTCGTCGGCGCTCATCATCTCTGAGGTGCTGACGAATGCCGCTAAATACGCCTACGGTCAGAAGCCTGGCGGCAAGATTTGGGTCACTGTAGCGCGCTCGGAGCCTCACAATTTAGTGCTGTCGGTTCGTGATGAGGGCCCGGGACTACCGGACGGCTTTGATCATAAAAGCGCGAAAAGCCTCGGCATGCGGATCATCACTGCTTTCTCGCGGCAGATCAGCGGACACATGGCGGTCAATTCGTCAGCTGCCGGCACCGAATTTGTTTTAACCATCCCAGTCTATGACAACGGTTAGCAGCTAAACACGGGGTCAGCGTCAACTCGTCTCGGCTAAGTTGCTGCAAGACGGATTTCGATCAACTCAAGGGTTCGAATTAAGTCTTGTCGACTGTATGGTTTGGCAAGGAATTGAGCGCCACTGGGTGAGTCGTCGACAGCTGGTGAGAAGTTCCCAGAGCTGATGACGATAACGGTGGAGGCCACCTCTTTCGCACGTAGTGGGCCAATGCCAACCGTCCATCGACCCCGGCTATCCGTGAAAAGCACGGCGATGTCAGATTGGTGCTCCAAAACTTCGATAGCTTCTGCGGCGCAGCCTGCCTCTCGCGTCGAGTATCCAGCTGCTGCGAGGGCGTCTACTAGATCCATCCTCACGAAAACTTCGTCGTCCACCACTAAGACTTTGGCCCTGGTCCCGCAGTTGGATGCCAACTTCCAGATCGCCCGCAAAATCGCAGATCTTTCCCCTGTTTCGTGTCTCCCGGCTGGCGCGGCGCTGTGCAGAGGCCGCAACAATGTTCAGGCCTTAGGCCGGCTGGAGATGGAACTCGGAAGACCGTGCTTCTTCAGTTCAAGAACGAGATGCCGTGTTTCGAGCAGGTTAAATACGCGCAGAACCACTTCGATGGCATCAAAGGGCTTAGTCAGAAAATCCTTTGCACCCAGCGAGAGCGCCCGCCTTCGTGTCGGCAAGCTGACATCTGCCGTAAGAACGAGCACCGGCACGAAGTCAGTTGGGCCCAAGAACCTCTGAAAGCTGTCCAAGAGCGCAAATCCATCAAGTCCCGGCATCATCAGGTCGAGAAGCACCAGATCGAAGGACTGCCGTTCGAATTGCTCCAAAGCGATGTAGGGATCCGTCGTCTGTATGATATCACTGAAATTTTCGCGCTTTAATAGCCGGGCCAAAAGATCCAGATTTGCTGCCTCGTCATCAACGATCAGAATTCGGCTCGATCGAATGGCATCATGAGGCGCGTCCATATTCTAAAGAACCTCATCCAGCGTTCGCATAAATTCAACAACTTCGAGCGGCTTGGCCAGATATCGCACTGCGCCGGATTGGCGCGCCATTTCTTGAGATGTCGCGCTTGGGTCTGCGCTGACCATAATCACGGGAATGTGCTGTGTTCGCTTGTCCTTCTTCAGAGCACGCAGAACGTCTAGACCGCTGATGTCCGGAAGATTGAGGTCGAGAAGAATGAGGTCGGGCCGATGATCAATCGCCAATGTAATAGCCATTCGCCCCTGCATAGACGGGAGAAGACGGTCTGAGCGCCGCGCTACCAGCTTTTCTACCAGAGCAATATTGGCGAGATTGTCTTCGACATAGAGGATCAACCGCTCGCCCTGTGAATGCTGCCCGGCAGACAGTGATAAGTTCGAAGTTGCTCTGCTCACTGGTGTAATCTGATCGGCTAAGGGCAGGCAAATGTAGAATGTGGAACCATGTCCCGGCTTTGCGTCTAAACCGATAACACCGTGCATCGCTTCAACGAGGTGCTTAGATAGAGCAAGGCCTAGGCCGGTCCCCTCAGTGCCCTGGTTATCCACGCCAAGGCGCTCGAAAGGTGTGAACAGCCGGGGAACAAGCTCTTTAGGGATTCCGATTCCGCTATCGCTGATGGCGATCCTGATCCGGTCGCCATCTGTCCGGGTCGCTATGATCTCGACCTTTCCTCCTTCACGGTTGTACTTGATGGCGTTCGATAGAAGGTTGAGTACAACTTGGAGAAGACGCCGCCTGTCAGCGCGGACGGCGACGGCCTCCAGCCCGCTATCTTCACACACCATTTTTATTTTGCGGGCTTCGGCAAGAGGCGCCGCCAGAGACATGGCTTGTGAGATGGTCTCATTGACGCCGACCGCCTCAAACTCGAGGTCCATGCGCCCGGCTTCGATGCGAGCAATGTCCAGAACCTCGTTGATGAGACTAAGCAGGTGCCGGCCTGCTCGCAAAATTTGCGCAATACTCGAATGCTGCTCCGGGTCTGCTACATCAAGTTCGAGAACCTGTGCGAACCCTAAAATTGAATTCAGCGGGGTCCTCAGCTCGTGGCTTATTCGTGATAAGAACTCGCTCTTGGCTTGGCTCGCCCGCAGAGCATCTTCTCGGGCGCATAAAATTTCGTCTTCAAAGCGCTTCCTTTCCGTAATGTCGCGCGTGACCTTGGAGAACCCACGCGGGCGGCCTTGATCATCCTGCAGCGCGGTGATGATAGTGTGGGACTGAAATTGGGAGCCGTCCTTCCGGATGCGCGTGCCTTCGTTCTCGACCCGCCCTGAACGCCTTGCTTCCTCCAACTCCCATCCTGGCAGGGTCTCGCGGGTCTCTGGTGGATAGAATATGGAAAAGTGACGTCCGGTTGCTTCGCTGGCCGTGTAGCCGGTAATTCTTTCGGCGCCAGCATTCCAACTGGTGACACGACCGGCGGCGTCGAGGGCGAAGATTCCGTAATCCCTGACGCCCTCAACCACGAGACGAAAGCGCTCTTCGCTCTCACGAAGGTCTGTCTCTCGCTTCTTCAGCAAAACGCTCGCGTCGCGCAGTGCATGCTCCAGAACGCCTATTTCGTCTTTGGCGTTATCCTCAATGAGAACGGGTTCACCATTCGAAAGCCGGTGGGCTTGCTTTTCCAGAGAATGGACCCGGCGAACAATACCGGCTGAAAACAACATGACGGCCGTGATGGCCCCCAGAAGTCCGAAAAGCCCTGCAACAATCATGAGAATTCTAGAGCGGCTTCGTACGTCTTCTGCTGTGCCCGCGCGTTCCTGGAGTAGCTTTTCCTCGCGGGCAGTCATATCCCGGATTGCGACGCGCAAAAGGTCGAGATCACGCTTTCCGTTGATCAACGCCTGCTTGAGATCAACCAAGCCGGTAGCGTTCGACGTGCTTGCGTTACGAATTTCCTCAAGCCGTTCGAATTTGCGTGCGATCTGACTCTTAATACGTTCCATCCGCAATTTTTGCTCAGCATCGACGATGCTGCGCTCCATTCGTTGCAGAACGGCTGGCATCTCCAACTTGGCTCGCGTGTAGGGTTGGAGAAAATTCGTTTCACGGGTTAGGAGATAGCCGCGAACGCCAGTCGAGGCCTCTTCCAAAAGGGCGCGGATTTCCAGAATTCCTGATTGGATTTCGAGCGTGGTCCGTACCTGGTCTTCAGCCGCCCTGCTTCGCCAGTCGGCCCAAAGCACAGACCCGAGTGACGCCAGTAGAAGCGTGAGTGGTACGGCAATAACGATGATGCCTTTGGTGCGCAGGGGCAAATCGACGAATCGGCGCGACGGACCGCGACCAATACTCATGGGGCTCGCCCTTCGCTATTAGGCTTCAGGCCATAGCGGACCGCCAAGACCGCAGCCTGGGTGCGATCGGAGACGCCTAATTTTCCAAGGATGCGTTCGACGTGTACTTTGACCGTACCAGGCGCGATATCGAGCCTTCGTCCAATTTCTTTGTTCGTCAGTCCTTCGACAACAGACCTTAGAACATCATGCTCTCTCGGGGTCAGCAGCGACAGCTTTTGGCTTGGAGCAGTGACTGAGACGTTGACCCGCCTCAAGAGCTTGCCAACAAGCGAGGCATCGAAAAACGAGTCGCCCTCAAGTATGAGCCGGATTGTTCTAAGGATTTCGCTCCGGCTCGCTTCTTTCAGAATGTAACCGGATGCTCCCGCATCAATCGCCGCCTCAAGGTAATCGAGACTATCGTGCATCGTGATCATGAGAATGCGCGAACCGGGGGAAAGCGTCCTAATCTCGCGGGCCGCTGCCAGACCGTCTTTTCCGGGCATCCGAATATCCATCAGGATCAAATCAGGCTTGATCTCGGCTGCCAGTGCGACCGCTTCGGATCCGTCGCGCGCCTCGCGGACCACCCTAAAGTCGGGTTGGTCCGCCAGCATGGCCACCAGGCCAGAGCGTGCAAGATCGTGGTCATCTGCGACGATGATCTCTGCGCTCATCGGGCAGCTTCCAAGGGTGTATGTGGCAAGTCGAGTGGCACGGTGGCTCGAACAACAGTGCCGCCACCTTGCGCCACCTCCACCTCCAACTGACCGCCGATCAGCGACAAGCGCTCCCGCATGCCGATCAGACCGACGTTCAATCCTCTGCCCGAGCGTGTTTGAACATCGGCAATTCCCCGGCCATCGTCGATGACCGCCAAAAGAGCGTGCCCTGCTGGCTCTTCCGCAACCCTCACTGTCAAATGCGTCGCGTGGGAGTGCTTTAGAACATTTGTTATGGCCTCTTGTGCCACGCGATAAAGGACAGTGGAAACTGAAGCCGGCCAGTTCGACGCGATGGGCGCCAAGTCGGGCGTGATATGCAGCGTGTCAATCGAATCTAGGCGAGCACGAATTGCAGCAACCAGCCCAAGATCGTCGAGTTCGGGCGGCCGGAGATCGGCAATAGCGCTGCGAATCTCGGCCACGGCTTGACGAGCAAGTGTCGAAAGGTATCTGACGGTCTCTTGCATCGCCGAGCCGTCAGCGGTGGAGGCGGCAAGTGTCTCCAGACGATAGGCGATACCAACGACGTGCTGCGCGGCGCCATCGTGGAGTTCATGCGCAACCCGGCGCCGTTCGATCTCTTGAGCCTCTATCATGCGAGCAACCAGTGTTGCTAGCTCACTTTCCCGCGCGGTGAGTTTTTGAAGAAGATCGGCACGCTCGTGCATCTGGATTTCGAGCCGGCGAGCGTCGAAGAGTAGCCGCAGGATAAGATCGATCGCTTCGACGTCCTCTCTGTCCAATTTCCGCGGAACCGCCGAAATGACTTCGAGAGCGACACGTTCAAGTCCATCATCCGCAGAACAGGAGTTCGAGAAGCAGACGAATGTTCCGCCCGATCCGGCCTCAATCTGCAAGCTTGGATGACAACCGCGACCGGTCATTGAGAGGTGCGCCGACTGAGCACCAACGAATGACAAAATACGCCGAAGTATTTCCTGCCCCGCGCTGGCGAGCGAATTATTATCGAGCAAAGAGCGAGCGTCGACGATGATACGAAGCCGCGCCGAACGAGCCTCGGCCGCGCGATAGAGTGCGCGAAGTTCGTTGACCGACAGGATATCTTCGGAAGCTATTGACAAACCATCCTCTGCAATGTGCCCAGCGCCAAATTCTTATCCGCCCACCCGCCGCTGTAAACCGGCATATGCCAGCCGGCATATGTTCCTTGCGCCATCCGGCAGACGCAAAGACGAGCAGTTCACCCTAAGTCCTCTCCAATCATCCCAACCGGGGCTGATGATGCATCTAGGAGGTCCAAATGCGCTTTCCCATCGCCGCCATTTCTCTGCTTGCCATCGCAGCTGCAACTGGCGCCTCCGCTGACGGCGCCAAAATTGTCAATCAGGCCATCACCCAGGACGAAGTCATCGCCGCCCAGAAGGGATGGTGTAACGCACTGGTTGACATCAGCAAGGCCAATGACGCAGGGGGCCCGGCTGCCGCCAAGGCCCTCGCCGAGAAGGTCATCGACGCCGCCTACGGTTATCAAATGGGAGCTGTCCTGTTCAAACCCACTTTGACAGTCGCTCCGCAGACGTTCCGTCCGACAAGAGCCGGCGCGCTCGCCTATTTTGTTGGCGGTGACAAGGCTTTCCCAAATGACACCGGCTTTGCTCTCAAAGGCTGGACGAACTGCGAAGTCGCGAACTCAGCCATTTTCATCGCCGGCGACTCTGCAACGACGATGGGCAATGTGACCCTGACAAACAAAGAAAACAAAAAAACCACCGTCGATAAGACTTGGTCATTCGTCAAGGACGATGCCGGCGCGCTTCGCATTGTCGTGCATCACTCCTCGTTGCCGTACTCAGGCAGCTGATTGAAGACCATCCTAGCGGCTTGATATCAGCAGGGAACGGTGCTTCCGTTGCTGTACCCATCATTGGAATTGAGCAAACCCTACTGGCAGGACGACATGAAGTTACGTTTTGCTTCAGTAGGGGTTTGCCTCGTCAGTCTACTGGCACAGCAAGGCATTGCCCACGCAGACGACGACTTTCAGTTCTGGCAGACGACGAATTTGTCCGCAAAGCTCGACGAAGAGTTGACCGGTCACCTGGAGGTTCAGCCTCGATTCACCGACGACGCATCACGCCTCGGCCAGCTCCTCATACGCCCATCCATAGGATGGGGGTTGGGAGGGGGCGTCGTCGTTTCGGCGGGCTATGCGTACGTTCGAACGTCACCAGCCGGCAGCACGGTCACTCACGAGCACCGGCCGTGGCAGCAGCTTGCATTTCCCGTCACAGGTCAGCCTGGTAGTTTTATGTTGACGAGCCGTTCGCGCATTGAGCAACGCGTTCGGGAAGATGGAAACGATCTGGGCCATCGCTTCCGGCAACAGGTGCGAATGATGGTGCCGTTGGAGCGCACAGGTTGGAATGTGATGGCTTGGTCGGAGGTCTTTCTCAATCTGAATGACACGGATTGGGGACAGAGGTCCGGTCTTGATCGTTGGCGAAATTTTATTGGCGTGAATATCCCGATCTCTCACGTTGTATCAGCTGAGTCGGGGTACCTAAATCAGTACGTAAACTCAGCTTCCGGCGACATTTCCGACCATGTGCTGAGCATGACCCTCAACGTCAATTTTTGAACGCCACACAATATCTCGCCACGAATCCACTGAATGCGCTTTACGCGGGGAGGGATCATCGTCGCGCAGCCAGCTGCGGTACCGGGGTGATCACAGCAGTCGAATGACAAGAGGTGCTGGGCGGACCTAAAAATTTCTTCAACTCAGCGCAAGTCCGTCACCTCGTCGTGAGCGCGCTCTAGGATATCCGCGCCGCCGACATACGCCGACGTGTTGAGTTCGAAGAAGCCCAGGAGCGTCGCGAAGACGTTATCTTGCGACCACTTGCGGCGGCGGCGCTCTTCCAGCGACGTGACCTTGATATCCTGCTTGATCCCGTCACCGAACCACATAACTGCAGGGACGTGACGCTGCGCTTCAGGCGCCAGAGCATAGGGTGCGCCGTGGAGGTAGACGCCGTACTCGCCAAGCGACTCGCCGTGGTCGCTCAGGTAGAACATAGCGGTTTCAAACTTCTGGTCGTTCGACTTTAGAAGTTGAATGACTTTGGAAAGGAAAAAGTCGGTGTAGAGGATGGCGTTATCGTAGGTGTTTACAATCTGCTCAGACGTACAGGAACCCAGATCGCTGGTCGCACAAACCGGCGTGAAACGTTCAAATTCTTTAGGGTAGCGCTTGTAATAGGCGGGGCCGTGGTTGCCCATCTGGTGGAGGACGATGAGAATGTCGCCCTTCTGCCGGTCAATGTAGTCCTGCAGGCCATCGAGCATGCCGATGTCGCGGCACTCTCCATCATCGCAAACCTTGTTGTGGGTAGCATCGCGATAATCTTCATAGGGCACGCGAGCCGCGACACCTTGGGAACTCGAATTGTTATCGCGCCAGAGGATGTTTACACCCGCGCGGGACAAAACATCGAGGGCATTATCGGTCACCGCCGCGGCACTCTTGTCGAACGTGTCGTGACCCAGATTGGAGAACATGCACGGCACTGAGATCGCCGTGGATGTGCCGCAGGACCAGAAATCGGGGAAGTTGACCACGTTTTCCCGGCGTAGGTTCGGAGTGGTGTCGCGCGCGTAGCCGTTAAGACCCCAATGGTCGGCGCGGACCGTCTCCCCCACAACCATGATGATGAGTTCATTGTGCTGGTCTGTTGATGAGCGCATCACGTCCGTGCCAACGGCGACATGTTGCTTGGGCGTGGACGACGGCAGGGCACGCGACGCCATTCTTACCCCAGACAGTATCGCATAGGCCGGGATGACCTTACTCGTCGCTTCGCGGTGGAAGCGCATGAGCGCGGCGTAGTGGCCGCTGAAGGCCGCACCCGAAACGAGGATCACAGCGAGCGCAACCCCGGCTTGTTTGAGGCGGGCCACAGTCTCGGTCTTCCAATGCGGGAAGGTGAGGTTCGCGCGCGCGACGGCGATGGCAGGGAGCAAGCCAAGGAGGACGATCCACACCACCATTTTCAGCGTGAGCAAATCTCCAGCTTCGGCATTGTCGGTCGCCAATGCGTTGGCAATCATCTGCGCATCGAACACTGTGCCGTAGGCATGGGCAAAGTAGGAGAGCACCGCGCTCAGCATCAGAATGACAATAAGCACCGGCTTGACGAGGACACGATGGCAAACCGCTGACAGCAGAAGGACCAAGACCGCGGTCAGGTTGAGGAACAGCGAGAGGTAGAACGGCCAGAGGGTCGAGCCCGTGCCGAAGGCGGCGACGGCAGCCGAAAAGAACTGGACGTTGGCAGCGGCGGCAATGAAAAGTGCAACGGCGAGAATGAGACCACCGCTGGTCCAAGGTCGCCGCGAATGGCCTCCATTGCTGTTCATATTCTGCACAGCGGACGATTCTCTGAAATTTGGTCCATTCATGCCGTCAAACTTCACGTTCCATGGCCGCCGTCACTCACGCCGCCGGGGTAATCCAGGTCCTTACGGCCCCCTCCCAGTGCACTCTCCGCGAGGGCGACACGTCCCCTATAGAGCCCGAAAGGTACTCTTGCAATTGCAAGACCTAAACCTGATCCCGGCGCCGGTTTATCCACGCCCCCTCGGCAAGCTATCGAGCAATGCCCCGATCGTCATCCACCAGCAAAATCCTGCTGGCCGCCTCCCGCGTTGTGCCTAGACAGTGCATATCACACGGAAGCTGAAACGAACCTGAAAAGGCCGGAACCAACCGCCCGACGCTCATCACGTCAACGGCGCGCACGCTAGTCGAGTACGATACGCGTTTGCTCCGGCTTATGGCCGGGCATCGTCAGGGTGACGACGATGGTCGTGCCCTTGACCGCTTTGAAGGCGCCTGTGCCTTTGAGTGCATTGGCAGAATCAGCGCTCAAGATGACGTCCTCCTTCTTACCTTCGGAAAGGATCGTTGCCTTGGCTTTAGCCTCCTTTACATCTTCCGGCTTGCCATCTTCACCTTCGACGTAAATCTCGATCGCGCCATCCTTCGCCACCACTTCCAAATGATGATGGCCACTTTCAACGACCTTGCCGCCATGCTTGCCATCATGGGAATGGGAATGCTCACCCTCCGCGACGGCCGGCGAGGCGAGGGCGACAGCAGTTCCGAGGATAAAAGCGGCGAACTTTTTCATGGGGTAAGTCTCCTGTTGATTTAGGCGAATAATTAGAACGCTTCGGCATGAGCTTTGTCACCCTCGGCCGAAGCGAGCCTTTCGATCGGACTTTTACCGAACAGCAGGAACAGGACCGGAGTGAGAAATGCATCGAGCAGCGTTGCCGACACCAGCCCTCCGAAAATCGTCACGGCGACCGGGCTCAAGATCTCCTTGCCCGGCTCATCCGCTCCGATCATGAGCGGCACAAGCGCGATGCCTGCAGCTAACGCGGTCATAAGGACAGGCGTGAGGCGTTCCAGCGTTCCACGGATGATCATTTTGCGCCCGAAGGTTTCCCCCTCGAACAGCACGAGATTGATGTAGTGGCTGATCTTCAGAATGCCGTTGCGCGTGGCGATCCCGGCGAGCGTTATAAAACCGATAGCGCTGGCGACAGAAAAACTCTGCCCGGCAATCCAAAGAGCGGCCACGCTTCCGATTAAGGCCAGCGGTACGTTGCCCATGATGATGAGGGCCAGCACCGCCGATTCATAGCGTGAGTAGAGCACAACAAAGATCAGGCCCAATGAAACCAGCGAGAGCAAAGCAATAAGCTGCGAGGCTTCTTCCTGCGCCTGAAATTGCCCCTCGAGGCTCGTGAAATATCCTTGCGGCAATTTCGCGGTCTGAATTTCCTCGCGAACGTTCTCCACGATGCGGGCCAAATCGGACCCGTCGGTGTTGGCCAGAACGGCAATACGCCGGCGGCCATTTTCACGCAAGATTTGGTTGGGCCCGTCCGTTTCAACGACATCCGCCACGGACTTCAGCGGTATGCGACCGGCAGGACTTTCGATCAGCATTTCACCCAAGGTATACATGCTGCGGTCGGCATCGCTGAGGCGTAAAACGACATCAAACCGTTTGGACTGATCGACGATCTGCGACACGATCCGGCCATTGGAGAGCGTTTCCAAGGCGCGCGTAATGTCATTAGGATTGAGGCCGTATCGCTTGGCCTTGTCGTAATCGATCTGAACCTGAAGCTGGGGTATGCGCACCTGCTTTTCGGTTTGCAAATCCGTGATGCCTGGTACGCGCTTGATGCGTGTTTCGAGATCGGCAGCAAGCGCCCGCAGCGTATCGTAATCGTCGCCATAAATCTTGAGCGCAATCTGGGCGCGAACACCCGAAAGCATATGGTCGAGCCTATGCGCGATAGGCTGACCAACCGCAATGCCGACCGGAAGGACGGTCAGCCGCTGCCGTATATCAGCCAGAACGGCTTCTCGGCTGCGCTCCGACTTTTCAAGATCAATGTCCAACTCGCTGTAATGAACGCCTTCGGCATGTTCATCCAGTTCAGCCCGCCCGGTGCGGCGGCCTACGGATTTGACCTCCGGAACCTGCGCGACGAGTTTCTCGGCAAGCCCACCGATGCGGTCAGATTCCGCAAGGCTGATGCCAGGTTGCAGTGTCACGCTGACTAGAACGGTGCCCTCATTGAAGCTCGGTAGAAAGGCGCGCGGCAATAGCAATGCCGCTCCAATCGCCACGATCACCGCCAGCGCCGGCAGGCCAATGACAAACCCGGGCCGGTCGAAGGCCCATTCAAGGCCGCGCTTCTGCAAGGCCTTGAGGTGGCGCACCAGCCACGTCTCATGGTCCGATAGACTCTTCATGCGCGGCAAGAGCCAATAGGCGAGCACGGGCGTCACGGTCATGGAAACCGCGAGGCTTGCGAGGATCGACACGATGAAGGCAATACCAAGCGGCGTGAACAGCCGGCCTTCGATACCCGAGAGAGCAAAGAGCGGCAGAAAGACCAACACAATGATTGCCGTGGCGTAGAGGATACCGGATCGGACTTCGATGGAGGCATCAGCCACCACGGCCGCGATGCTGCGCCGGTCACGGCCGCCCGAAGCCCGGTGCAATCCCAATCTGCGATATATGTTTTCGACATCCACCACAGCATCGTCCACGAGCGCACCAATAGCGATGGCGAGGCCGCCAAGGGTCATGGTGTTGATCGACAGCCCCATGAACTGGAACACGATCACCGTGGTGAGCACCGACAGCGGGATCGCGATCAGGGAGATGAAGGTGGTCTGCCAGTTCAACAGGAACGCGAACAAGACGATCGCCACCACGATCAGGGCTTCAACGAGGACACGGAGCACATTTTCAATCGAGTTTCGATGAAGGTGGCCTGCCGGAATTGAATATCCGTCACGCGCACACCCTCCGGCATGACGCGTTGAAGCTCGGGCAGCATCGCCTCGATCTGGCGCGTGATTCTGACGGTGTCCGCATCCGGCTGCTTCTGGACAGCCAAAATAACGGCCGGCTTTCCCTGGTAGCCAGCATCACCGCGCTTGGCTCGCGCTGCGAAATCCACATCCGCAACCTGACTGAGATAGATGGATTGCCCCTCCCGAAAGGTCACCACCAAATTCTTCAGGTCATCGATCTTGGTGGTGCGGGCAATGTTGCGGATCAGATATTCGCGGGCTTTTTGATCGACAAAGCCGCCGCCCGTATTGGCTCCGAATTGCTGAATCGCCTTTTCGATCGCGTCGAAGCTGACATCAAGGCTAGCCATGCGCCGGGGATCAGGAATGACCCGATATTGCCGCACCTCGCCACCGATAGGAACGACCTGCGAAACACCGGGAACGGTGAGAATCTGTGGCCGAACTGTAAAATCCGCGATCTCGCGCAAAATCATCGGATTGGCGGCTTCGCCCGACATAGCGATCAACATGATCTCGCCCATGATCGACGAGACAGGGCCCATCTGTGCATGCACGTTACTCGGCAGTTGCTCGCGCACGAGCTGCAATCGTTCCGAAACTTGCTGGCGCGCCCGGTAGATATCCGTCGACCAGTCGAACTCGACGTACACGATTGACAATCCGACGCCGGAGACCGACCGGACCCGGTTGACTCCCGGCATGCCGTTCATCGCGGTTTCAATTGGGAACGTGACCAGAAGCTCGACTTCCTCGGGCGCAAGACCATCGGATTCAGCAAGCAGCGTCACCGTCGGGCGGTTGAGATCGGGGAAAACATCCACCGGAAGCGTCCTGAGCGTCGCCAGGCCATAGAGCATGATGGCGATGCCGGCGATCAGAACGAACAAGCGGTTGGCCAGACTGGCTCGAATGATGGTGTTGAACATCAGCGGGTGTCCTTCACCGGATTTGATTGATGAGTTCGGCCGCAACCGTAACGATGCGATCGCCAGGCTTGATACCCGCTTGAACCAAGATGCGTTCGCCGTCGATCGGCAGGGCCTTCACCTCGACGGGACGGAACCGCTCCGGACTATCCTTGATCCAGACTTGGTGGATGCCACTATTGCCGCGCACCACAGCAGTGACCGGCAATTCGATCCCCTCGGCCTTGCCCTCGGATTGCACGAACACTTTGATCGGGGACCCGATGACCAACTCCGGATGGCGATCATCGATGCGGAAGAGCAAAGGCCGGGCCTGCTGACGCAGAGTCGGCGAGCGCCCCACATAAGAGAGCTTGAGAGTATGCCCCTCGCTATCAACGGCTGTGGCCGTGGACATGAGATCGTCGCCATGACGTGCATCATCGATGCCTTCCACCCACAGTTTCTCCGGATCGACTATTTCAAAAAGGGTATCGCGCGCCGAGACGACTTGGCCCGCACGGACATTGGCGACCGAGATGATACCGCCGACGGGAGCGGTCAGCGGAATTCTCTGTGTATCCTTTGGGGCTAGAACGCGCCTCTGTTCGCGCAACGCGGCAAGCTCCGCCTTCGTGTCGTCAATCTGGCCCTGGGCAACAACGCTGGAAATGCGCGAGAGGCGGTCCAGCCTTTGCTCGGCGACGATCAGCTTGCCATCTACTTCCGCCCGCAATTGCTGCATCGTTCCAAGATCAGCCACCGGAATAGATGGCGACAGCAAAGCGAGAACTTCCCCTGCCTGTACTTTCTGCCCGGCAAATGAAATACCGCGTTCACTCACTTCAATCTGACCATCCATCGGCGCCTGCACTTGCCCAAATGAGGATGGATCAGGAACGACTGTCCCGATCAGTTCACGCGCACGCGCCGACGTTGAGGCCGTCGCGGGTTCGGTGCGAACACCCAGCAATCGTTGCGTCGATTTGGGAACGAACACAGCGCCATCGGGCAGCTTCCGCGGCGCATTGCCTCCAGCCATAGCTGCCGACTCATCGTGACCGCCGTCACCATGGTCATGGCCCGGGCCGGCTAATGCGGAGGAGACGGTCACGAACCCTACGAAGGCTGCGATGAGGATAAGCTCCACAGCACCTTTCAGCGGACGCGAGCGCAGCCCGAAAGCCAGCACGAAACCAAGCGCCAGCGCGCCCGCCAACACAGCCAATATATCGGGCCGCGCAAGAACGTGGAGAAGGGGGAGCGCAGCCTTATCCGAATGTGCGCCATGCCCATCTTCAGGAACGCTCCATATGCCATTCAACAGATCGGCATCGGTTTTGGTCGTGACCGTGAAGATTAAGGCCTTTGCACCCGGCTGATCGACCCAGTCGGCCTCAAGGTCGTACGTTCCAGGCGCAATGGGTTTGGCAACGGATGCCGGAACGCCCTCGCCCGAGACCTCAATCGTGGCCTCCTCGATTGGCGCGTTGGTATCGGGATGATCCAGATAAATGATGAGGCGGTGGCCTTCGGACGTTGCCACCAGTTCCATGGTGGAGCCGACGCTTTCCAGCCGAGGAGCTGCACTGGCGACGGGCGCAGGGCCTTCGTCGAGATGGTCATGCCCCGGGCCGGCCCATGCGGAGCCGATGCTCAAGAGGATGAGCGCGAGAAATGCGGTGATGATACGAAACATAGCTCAAGCCGATCTGTTGCAAGGAAATCCTTGGGACCGGCCGGGGCATCACATCCTATGCATCTCTGAGCCCCCTGCGGATGACAGGGTGCTTGTGAGGGATGAGATCAATGGAAAGCCGCCGGCCGAACCCTGACGCTGAACGCTCATCCGCCAAAGCGGGCGAGGCTAACGCGCGTCAGATCAGACGACGGGGCGGACGGAGCAGAGGGTAGCGATGCTCGCCGAGCAGCAGGCTCGAATTGCCAAGGGGCAGACCGGCCGACATGACGGCTGAAGGCGCGATAGCCACCTGAGCCGACGGCAGCGCCATCACGGTTGCGCAGCAAGTAATGTGAAAATGGGGGCCGGTATCATCGCTGCCACATTGGTCATGCAGGCAGTCCGTAGTCGCCACATCCGACCTAATAGGATCGCCAACAGAATGGGATGAATGATGCTCATGGCCGTGAGCGTCGCCGGCAGCGTGCGCACCGGTGTTGTCACTGTGACCGTGCGCATGAAAGACAACAGATTGACCCGCGCCGTGACCGCTGATGGTCAGGACGGCAAGGAGCACGATCATGATCCGCGCAAGGGTCCGCATGGTCGCAAAGTTAATCCCTTCGGATACCATTAGCAATGGCACTGGCACCGGGCTTTGCAACGCATATCGAGCATCTAGGGTGACTGTTCGTTTGCCCAAGTACTGCCAATAACCACAATGGGAAACGTCTTTTTACAAATGAACAGAGAGAGCACGAAAAAAGATGGGCCCAGCCAAAGCTGAGCCCACCTCCCCCACAATGAAGTCAACAATCTAGAACGAGAAGCTATAGCCAACGCCGCCGTAAAGGCCCTCGCCACCACCCAGACCGACACCATCTTCTTCATCGGCAAACTGATGACCGGCATAACCCGTCAAACGACCGGATAGCGGACCCATGGCCAACGGCATATCGACAAAGCCGCCGATCCGCTGCACATCATAGCCTTCGTTTCCGCTGCCACCGCCCTCAACGCCGAAGATCCAGTCTTCATGGCGCAAACCGACGCGGCCGCGCGCCCAGTACGTATCGAACGCCGTCGAATAGCTGGCCAAGGCGCCCAAGTAGAGACGCGATGTGGCATCGGTCTCGAATTCACCGACCACCTTGAAGCCGACTTCATCGCCATTGACGCTGTTAAAGGGGTCGTTCGGCGTCAGGTCGTGATCCTGATAGTCGACGCCGATGTAGCCGGCGATACGATAGCCCGTCCGCAGAAACTGATATCCAACCATGGCATCCAGAAACCAGCCATCGCCGTCGATAACTGTGGGTGCAGGCAGTGTCGTGTCGTACTCATATTGAGCATTCACGCCGACAAGCCGGAAGAGGATGCCGTCCTTGCCCAAATCCCGGTTGGCCGAAACGATGATGCCCGTGTAGCCGGCAATCGAATCGTCGGCGAAATCGATCCCCGAGAACACCACCTTCGATGTGGTGCCAGACGTATGATCATCAGCCAGGACGGGTGCCGCCGACAGGACAATCAGATTGGCCAAAGCGAGAGATTTCAATAACTTAATGCGCGCCATGATGGAGTCCTTTGCGAGGTTTCGGACGACCCAACGCAAGAACAAAGGGGGCGGCGGCCAGACTTAAACGGTCCGGCGAAAGTGAATGATGGTTTTGGAATAACATGAGTCGCGGACTGCAGCGTCACCGCAGGGCAACACTCAACTCTTTGAAAAGGCTCCCCATTTAATCCGTACCAGGCCTTTTCTCGGTAATTTGTCCCATCCGACAAGCCCTCCTCGGATCGCCGCCGCAAGGCTCTTGAACGCCACGAAGTTGATCAGCTGCCGGTAATAGAACCGCTGCGCGAGGAGCATCGGCACGAGATGGAGCGGTATGCGCCGTCCGTCCAAGAGATACGCAAGGATAGCAACAGCGATCTCCAAAAGCTGCCAGAGCAACCAGTAGATCAGGAGCGTCTCCGTACGCGCCGATATCCCGTCGATCTGACCCTGAAAATAATAGCTTGCGTCTGCGACGAGCGTCGCAACCAGCAGCAGATCGACAACGGGCGCAATCAAAGAGAAGAAAAATTGGAAGAGCAGAATGTTCGGCAGGACGAGATATTTGATCCCAGGCCCTCCGGGCTGACGGAAAGCGTCGAGATGCTTCCAAGCCACTTGCAGCATCCCGAACATCCAACGGAACCGCTGGCGCAGAAAGAGGCGCACGGTATCGGGCGCTTCGGTTCGCGCAATGGCCCTCGGTTCCGTCAAAACCGTCCAGCCCGCCCGCTGGAGCTTGATGGTCAGATCCGCGTCTTCTGCGAGCGTGTCCTGGTCGTAGCCCCCGACACTCATCACGGCGTCACGCCGCCATGCGCCGATGGCTCCGGGAACAACAATGATTCCGCGCATCGTTTCGAAAGCGCGCCGATCGAGGTTTTGGCTGACCGTGTATTCGATCGCCTGAAACCGCGTAATCAAGCAGTCGGCATTCCCAACCTCCACAGACCCCGCGACGGCAGCGACGTTAGGATCGGAAAAATGCCGAACCAGCCACGTCAACGCCTCAGGATCGAGTTGCGTGTCGGCGTCAATCGCAACGACCACATCGGCGTCGGTCTGCGCGAGAGCGAAATTGAGCGCTGACGCTTTGCCTCCATTGGGCTTGCGAAGCACCCTGCCGCCTGGAAAATCAGCCAAGGCCTCCTCAGCGACGTCGGCCGTTCGATCGATGGATCCATCGTCAATGACGATGATTTCGAAGGCCGGGTAGTTGAGCCCTCTGAGCGACGCGATGGATTGCGCGATGACCTTCTCCTCGTTGTGCGCCGGAACGAGAACGGCAACGCGTGCCGAACCTACCCCCAGTGCAGATCGCCCCCGAGCACGCTGCTGCTGCCAGACGGCTCCGGCCGACACAATCAGAAGCCGCCCAACCCCGAGCGCAATTGAAGCCAGGAAAAGGGCGGATAACACGCTGCTCCCCGTGCTAAGCAAGGTCAATCCCGCGCTATTCACCGAGACATCGTAAGCGGCCGTTTTACCGAGTGTCGGCATCACTTCGTCGCGCGGCAGCCCGAGCAATTCATGCACCGGAACGAAGCGATAGCCCTTCGCCGTCAGCCGGTCGATGATCTGCGGCAGCGCCTCGACGGTCTGCTGCCGGTCCCCACCGCCGTCGTGGAGGAGGATGACGTTACCAAGCCTCTGCTCGGCATACGTCACGGTGCGCTCCACAATCTCAGACACGCCAGGCCGCGCCCAATCCAGCGGATCAATTTTGAGACCGATCGTAATGTATCCAAGCTTCGCCGCTGTAAGCAGCGTTCGCGCTTCGTCCTTGTTGACCGGCTCGGAATCCTTGTTGAAAGGCGGCCTGAAGAGTCGCGTTCCGACGCCGAGCTTGGCTTCCAGGACGCGCTGCGTGGCATTGAGTTCCAAATCAAGAATAGTCGGACCAACCATTCTCAGATTGGGATGGGTGAATGTGTGGTTCCCGATGTCGTGTCCTTCGCGATACATCCGGCGCAGCAGGTCCGGCTCAAGCGCCGAGTTTGCGCCCACCACAAAAAAGGTCGCTTTGACCTTCTTCTCTTGCAGAATGTCGAGGACCTTGCCCGTGAAAGCCCGTGACGGACCATCGTCGAACGTCAGCGCCAGCAGCTTGTCTTCATTATAGCCCCACCTGTTCAAGCTGAGCGACCGCGGCCTCTCGATCAGCGCCTGGGACGTGATCAAGTTATACTTCGGATCGAACGCGGTCGTGCGTTTGCCCGTCGCATACCGCTCCGTCACCGATAAGACCTCGCCTTCGCCCTTGTGCACGATACCGCCCGTCGGCTCGATGGTGTGCAACTCCGGCAGCACCGCAGGCTCTGCAATGCGCCCGCTCGCAAACGTGCTCCAGACTGTCGGATCTTCAGTACCAAGCCGCCACAGCGCCAGTCCACCGGGCCGCATCGCAAGCGCCGCGGCGATCTGATTGTATCCTGTTACACCGTCCAGAACCCACACGCGGCGATCTTCCTGCGAGCCGCTGCGATATCCGAATGTCGAGTTCAAACTCGTCGAATCGAAAACAAATGTCGACTTGGCATCCTCGACAAGATCCCAAGCCTCCGTGACAGAGATGCGCCGGACATCGCCGCTGTGCGACCAGTCCATGGCATACGATCCCACGGCGATGATGAATTTCGTACCGGTGTTCGTCCGGAAAACCCGGTCTAGAAATGTCTCGAACCAGCCCTGAGCACTGAGTGGACCGGGCCCGCCACCTTCCCAATGCTGATCATAACCAAGCAGCACCACGTGATCGACCGCTTCCGATAGCTTCCAGAAATCGATCCTGGGATCGTAAGCCGGTGCCGTAACGACAGTCAGGCGTCCAGCCGACGAGAGCCGCTTCTTGAGTTCGCCGAGGAATGTGACCAACGGCCCGACGGATTCGTCCGTCAATTCCTTGAAGTCAACAACGACGCCCTTGTCGTCCTTCTTCTCGATCCGTTCAGCAATCTCGCTAATCAGAGCCTGACGGCGCGCATCGTCCTTAAGAATGCCTTCGACGATCAGCCCGTCCCATCGGCCGTCCGTTTGATTGTAATTGTTGACCACCGGCATGATCTGCAGGTGCGCGGCATTTTTCTGGATCCAAAGCCGCGTTTCCGCCTCCTTGCGCGCCTCCGAGCTTGCCAGAACGGTGCTCGCATCCGTGACGTGCATCCACTCCGGAAGAAGGACTTCGAACTTATCCGCGTTCGCCCGCAGGGAATAGAAGCTGTTGTCGTCCCAGCTGTTATAGAATGCAAAGCGCGGAATCTTCCGCTCGTCCTCGGATGAATTCCGCAAGTTGAATACATTGAGATCGATCGAATTTGTACCAAGCGACAGTGGCAGTCCGCCCGAACTGATCGTGCGCTCCACTGCGAGCCGAAGTTGAGGGAGAGAAGCCGGCGTCGCGAGACTAAGCGCCAGGATCGTGAGGATAAACGTCGGGACAACGATGATGATCGCAAGCGCTACACGGAAATATATGCTCCGCGTTCCCTTCGGGTCATAAAAAATCTGACCGCGCTTCTCGCTACTCATGGCCTGCAACGCACTACAAAGCTGCCGAGGCCGCCCGCCCCGATGGTTATTTATCTGTTAAACGCTAGCTTTTATCGCGTCACTTCAAGCCGCTCGTAAATTGCTAGTTAACCCTCGCGCTGATCCAAATCAGCCTGAAAAACAAGCGTATTCTGACTGTCAGCGTGCGGCGTTGCGGGCTGCAATTGCATCGAACGCCAAACCGCAAGCCGCCTCTTCACCGAGCCTTGTTCGCAAAGCGGCGAATGCCGCAAAGCCGCGTGAGATATCCGGCGAAATCGTGCCGTCAGCCGGCGAAGATACCGATCGGGACAATTGCTCAAACGTGACCGTCGCAGATGATCCGCAGGCGGCCAATGCCGCTGATCCGAATCCAAAGAGTCCGTCGTCCGTAAGGTTCGCAATGGTGGACGCGTGTTCGGTCTCGCGCGGGCGGACTTCTGCCGACCAAAAAATTGCCAGCACCAGGCCAAGCCCAAATAACAGCACAACACCGGCGCGCGGCAGCGGCAGGTCGCGCGTCTGCCGATCAACTGGAAAAACGCCGGCCCGCTCGGACTCTTCTGCGACAACTGAATGTCTGTCGACTGTTTTGGTCTGTGCCGTCCGCTTCCGCATCGTCTTCCCTCAAACCGAGATGAGATCGGTGAGGGACGCAGACAGCCATGTCACGCAGCGGGGTTAAGGTTTTCCCCAGAATCCACACTATCGTCGTCGCATATGACTTATTCACTGCCGCACTGAATGCTTTGCCAGCGTGACTCTTTGATTGGGAGAATTCCTGATGTCGATCAGACTCTACTGTGCGCGCGCGATCGTCACCACCACCGCGTTCATTGCTGCGATCTTACCCGCCAGCTCACAAAACCTCGATGCGGAAACGGAAAAGCAGCTCCGCAGCGACGCCGCACATGCGTGGCAGTTCTTTGAACGCAAGACGACGGCAATCCCGGGGCTCACCGCGCCCAACATTTGGCGCAACGACGACGGGGAATACGACTCTTACGATACTGTGACGATGTGGGATGCGGGATCAATCGTGCTCGCCACCGTCTCCGCGCGTTCCCTTGGCCTCATCGACGATGCACAATTCGATACGCGCGTGCGCGGCCTGCTTGATTTCTTCAACCGCGCGGTCTTCACCTACAAAGGCAAGCCACTGCCAAACTTTCGCAGCCGCATGGACAATGCAAAGTCCGTCGAAGCGGGCTACGACACCACCGACACCGGCCGGCTGTTTATCGCACTCAATGTGCTCGACAAGGCAACCGGCGGCAAATACCCCATCGGCGATCTCTTCAAAAAGTGGGACCTGAAAGCGACCATTCGCGACGGCGTCATGCATGACATCAAGGACAACTCTCTCGAGCCGGCGCGCTCGAATATCTATCGATTTTACGTGTCGCGCGGCTACTCGCTCTGGTCCATCGACCATAACAGCGTCTATACCGGCGACACACCCGGCATCAGCGACGCGGCAACCGAGGCCTTCTTGAAAGAGTTAGCCGGAATTGGCCCGATCGCAACGGAGCCCAGCGCCGTTGAAGTCGTCGAAATCGGTCCATCCCCGTTCACGACCGCCATCCTCGATGTTCTGGAGAAGCGGCAGTATGAAAGGTTCCAATCCACAGGCAAGCTGACGAGCGTCTCCGAAACGCCGATCGATCGCGCACCCTGGTTTACCTATCAAGGTCTCGACCTGTCGCGTGACGGGGACGATGCCTGGACCGTCTATCCCTACGTCACCGAAAAGCGTTGGCAGACCCCGGCATTTGCGGCCAACAATCGCGTCGTGAACACCAAGGCTGCCTATCTCTGGTTCGCGATCAGACCGAGCGAATATACGCAGAAGGTCTGGTCCTACGTTCGCGAAAACGCCAAAGCGCCCGAGTACGGCTTTCACCCCGGCGTGTATGAGGCCACCGGCAAGCCCGCGACCAACATCGATCTCAATACAAATGCCACGATCCTCGAATCCATCGCCTACATCTTCAACAATCGAAAGTCGCTGGGCGGAATGAAGATCTCGGAAGAACGCGCGGCGGCGCCTACGACACCCGCACCCTGATCTCGGAATTGGCGACGATCACCGGCGGCCGTAGCGCCGGATTGCGCGCGAGCAACGTTTCCAGGGCATCGACGCGCGTAACGGAGCGGCGCCAGACCTCCGCCGTCTCTGTATTGTGAGGGGATAAGAGGACGGCCCGCCGCACCGCGAGAAATCGGCCCAGCAGATCCGCTTCATCGCGAGGACCATCGCTCCCGCCGTCACCAGACTGCGACCGCGCCAGGATCGCTCCAAACGAATCCGGATCATCGCCACCGCCGTGCTGCAAAATCGTGTCGTAAAAGATGAGCACGCCGACCGGCGACGTCACACCGGCACCCTCAGCTGCCGCCAGCGCCGGCTCCAAATACAAGCGATCCGCGACCTCGTCGCAGGCCGCGCGCAGCGAAGGGCCATCGGACATCTCTGCCCGCCAAATGTCGGCAAAACCCGCAAGCTCCAGCGGATCGGTACCCGAGCCAAGCGGCGGCAGCACAGTGAGAAAGCGAGCGAGTTGTGTATCAGGCCTGCGACCCCGGTGGCTTTCGATCACCCAGCCCACTTCCAGCTCATTGGTGACGAGACCATATTGCGTGAGGGTCAGCCCACGGCCATCGCCCAAGTCTTCCACGTAGGAATAATCCGGCGTCACACCGCCCACTTCAAAAATATTGCTGATCGCCTTCACGCGGCGAACAAGCGCCTTTTCCGAAGCAGATTTCAGAGTGCGACCGGGCATGGCGGGCTGCATCGCCTGCAACGTTGGGGGGACCAGCCCGGACAATACCACACTACCCGCAGCCATGAACATGAAACGCCGCCGGCAAAGTCTTTGGTCTTCGAATGTGTCAGCGCTCCTAGCGCCGCGCACCGGGTCTATCGGTGATGACGGGTGAATGCGGCCGGAAATTTGGCGCAGTCGCGCAAAGGATATCGTCAAGGCGGCCTGGTTCCTCTGACGGGGACAAACCCGCTTTCCAGAAGTCCACCAAAGGCTGAGCACCAAAAGACGCGTACAAAGATGGATGCCGGCGAGTGGCGCGATCACCAGCCAAGTCTGATTCGCTTGAGGGGTTCAATGCCGGGGATAACCGCTCTCCCAGCTCCTGTGTGCGACGCTGCCCAGTCAGCAACAGGATCGAACGCCGCCTCTAGAGCCGTAATTCCTGATCGCACGCCCTAGAATGTCCACCCCGCTCAAGACGTTGCCCATAATCGCCCGGCGTGTATCGTGATAACCTGCATCGCGGCCAATCGGCCGTCGTTAGACGGGACAAGCGCGCGTGACGCGATCAGAAGCGGATGAAGCCCTCCCCATCGCGGCCCGTCAAACGGCAGTCTCCATCGATGACATTTTGGTGGTGATCCCGGCGCTCAACGAAGCGGCGTCGATAGCATCCGTGATCGACCGCCTGCGCAAGCAGGGCATCCAATCCATTCGCGTGGTCGACAACGGATCGGCTGACGGCACGATCGCCGTGGCACAGCACGCCGGCGTCGAGGTGTTGGCCGAACCCGTTCGCGGCTATGGAATGGCATGTTGGCGCGGACTTCAGGATCTTCCGCCGGACACCGCGTGGATCTTGTTTTGTGACGCCGATGGCTGCGACGACATCGAGGCCCTCTCACAATTCGTCCAACGCGCGCAAGCCGGTGCGCTACTCGTCATCGGCAACCGCCTCGCAGACCCGCAATCGCGCCGCAATCTCACACTCCCGCAGCGCTTCGGCAACCGCCTCGCCACAACGCTGATACGGTGGATATGGGGCGCAACGTACACCGACCTCGGCCCGCTCAGGCTCGTCAATCGTACGTTGCTCGACCAGATCGCAATGCAGGATCGCGGATTCGGTTGGACCGTTGAAATGCAAATCAGAGCCGCCCAATTGCGGGCACCCAGCGCCGAAGTCGCCGTCGCGTATCATCCCCGTCAACATGGAAAATCGAAAATATCAGGCACAGTCCGCGGCGTGATCATGGCCGGCAGCATCATCCTCGGCACGATTGCCAAACACGCGTGGCGCGACCTCCACGGGAGAAAGGCTGTAAACGGCGCTTCTAACCGCCGCGAAACCAAGTAGACTGCACTCAACGACACCCACGCATCTGCACGCAGCAGACGCCGAATGGGATGAGGATCGGGGGAAGACACCATAATGTCCATCGAGAATGACCTGCTATTGGAGCGCGTTCGAAGCGATCCCCAATTTCATGAACTCGTGCGCCGGCGATCTCGCTTGGCTTGGTTGCTCACCGCACTCATGATCGTGATCTATTTTGGGTTCGTCCTCACGATCGCCTACAACAAGGAATTTCTCGCCCAGTCGCTCTCGGGCGGCGTCACGACGGTAGGCATCCCCGTCGGCATTGGCGTAATCCTGTCGGCATTCGTCTTGACCGGTATTTACGTCGCCCGCGCCAACACAGCCTTCGACGACCTGACGAAGCAGATCATCGAGAGGCTGAAGAAATGATGCGCTGCGCCACCCTCCCGCGTGCGAGCCTCGCACTCGCAGCCCTCGCGCTTTCATCAGTGAGTGCACACGCCGACGCCATCAGCGCTTCTGGCAAATCCGATCTCAACATCGAAGCCATCGCGATGTTCCTGCTTTTCGTCATCGCGACGCTCGGAATCACCAAGTGGGCCGCTGGTCGAACGAAGTCAGCCTCTGATTTCTACGCCGCCGGCGGCGGAATCACGGGCTTCCAGAATGGTCTCGCCATCGCGGGCGACTACATGTCGGCCGCCTCTTTCCTTGGCATTTCCGGGCTCGTGTTCGCCAACGGGTACGACGGCTTGATCTACTCCGTCGGCTGGCTGGTGGGCTGGCCGATTGTCTTGTTCCTGATTGCGGAGCGTTTGCGCAACCTCGGCAAGTACACCTTCGCCGACGTGGCCGCCTTTCGCTTCCAAGCAACGCCCATTCGCATCTTGTCCGCCGTCGGCACGCTGGTGGTTGTCGCCTTTTATCTCATTGCCCAGATGGTCGGCGCCGGCAAACTCATCGAAATGCTATTCGGTCTCGATTACCTCTATGCCGTCATCCTCGTCGGGCTCCTAATGATCGTTTATGTCGCCTTCGGCGGCATGGTCGCCACGACTTGGGTGCAGATCATCAAAGCCTGTCTATTGCTCGGAGGCGCCAGCTTCATGGCCCTCATGGTGCTCGCCAAATTTAACTTCTCACCCGAAGCCATGTTCCAGCGCGCCACAGAAATTCATCCCAACGGGAGCTCGATCATGGCACCGGGCGCCTTGGTCAAGGATCCCATCTCTACGATTTCGCTCGGCCTCGCTCTCATGTTCGGCACCGCCGGCCTGCCGCATATTCTCATGCGCTTCTTCACGGTGTCGGACGCCAAGGCTGCGCGCAAGTCGGTGTTCTACGCCACCGGCTTCATCGGCTATTTCTACATCCTCACCTTCATCATCGGCTTTGGCGCCATCACGCTCCTTCTTCAAGACCCGGCCTACTTTAAACCAGGTGCGGTGCCGGGCCCCAACGGCAGCTTCTCTCCCGCCGATATGATCGGCTCCGGAAACATGTCAGCAGTGCATCTCTCCGACGCGGTCGGCGGTTCGCTTTTCCTCGGCTTCATCTCCGCCGTCGCCTTCGCCACCATCCTGGCCGTCGTCGCCGGATTGACGCTGGCCGGCGCCACCGCTGTCAGTCACGACCTGTATGCATCCGTCATCGCCCGCGGCCGCGCCAACGAGTATCACGAGGTGCGCCTGTCCAAGATGGCAGCCGTCGCCATCGGCCTCTTGGCAATTTTTCTAGGCTACGTTTTCGAGAAGCAAAATGTTGCCTTCATGGTCGGCCTCGCTTTTGCCATTGCCGCCAGCTGCAACTTCCCCGTCCTGGCCATGAGCATTTTTTGGAAGGGGACGACGACACGCGGCGCTCTGATCGGAGGTTTCCTCGGCTTGCTCAGCGCCACACTCATGGTGATCGTCAGTCCGCAAGTTTGGGAGACCACGCTTGGCTACCCTACGGGATCGGCACTTTTCCCATACGACAACCCGGCGCTGTTCTCCATGACCATCGCCTTCGCCGGAATCTGGCTCTTCTCCATCACCGATCGCAGCCGGACGGCCGACGGCGAGCGGGCCGCGTTTGAAGCCCAATATGTCCGGTCAGAAACCGGAATAGGCGCATCCGGTGCAACTGCGCACTGAATGATCGGAGTTCGGGATGAGCAATACCGAATACACCCTTGTCTTCGGCTTGGGACCGAAAGCAAATGGGTCACCGAACACCGACGTCGACATTGCCATCGCCATCGCGGCAATCGAGGACGCATCCTTACAACTTTGCGGCGGCTTCACCCTTCACCGCGGCAAAGGCGGCTGGATGGATCCCAACAACAAAATCGTCAAGGAAGACGTCGCGATATTGATGGTCTCGGGAAGCTTCGAGAACATCCAGAAAATCGCCGCGATCGGTAAGGGGCTTCTGGGTCCAACCGCCGTCTATGTCAAAAAACCCGACGGCAGCACAAGTCTCCTCTGACCCTTCTATCCGGCCTCAAAACTTGCGCCGGACTTCGGTACGGATGCCGAAGTTATCCTCAACACCTTGCTGGATCTGATACGTCGCATCGGCGCGGAACAGCCACGCATGATCAATCGGGATCTGGTACCGCATGCCAAGCGCGTACTGCGCCTCCCGCGCACCAATCCCATCGTTCTCGAACGGCTGCACCATCGCCAATTCGAATACGATCTGCTGGTCGAGATTGAACAAATACTGCAGACCGATCGCCCCGCCGAAAGTATTCGAACCGGTGTCGTCGAGTTTCGGATAGCCGGTCAGCGCATCCGTCTCGAAATTGATACCGACATTCTTCAAGATGCCAGCATTGAAGCCATCGACAAGCGGTTGCGGACTGCCAAACCCGACAAAGAAGTTGCCATAGGGCAGCAGCGTACTTGGCAGGCTGGTGATCAAGCTGTTCTCGGAAATGATCGCGAAGCCGTCACTGTCTCCGTCCGGATCGTCGCCGAAGTTGGCAAAGACCCGGGTCGAATTCGAAAGCGTGTTCATGTACCGCCGGGTATAGGCCGCGGTAAGGAAGTGTGTGGTGCCATCCTGCGCCCCCTGTCCGTCAATTACGCCGTAACCGGTTTCGATGTAGCCATCGAACGCGTCAATGAAGGCGGTCACGCCGTAAAGATTAGCGAGATGGTTGTTCGCACCGTTGAGACCAAGAATGCCCGGATTGTCGACGTCATCGAACGCAGCGAAGAACGTGATGTCGAAATTCGATAACCCCAGAGCGGCGGAATTCTTCGCCGGCAGGCTGAAGGCGCCGCCGAGAATCGCGTCGTTCGCCCAGATGCCATTCTGCAAAAACAGCGGGAATAGGCCAACCGTGAACGGAAGGTCGTAACTCTGCTCCTGTCCGGTAAAGCCCGTCATGATCGATCCCAGATCACCTTCAAAGAAAAGCGTCTGCGGCTCGGCATCGAACTCACCCGTGAAGTCCCGATCACCGTCACGGCCGCCAAACTCATAGCGGGTGAAATGGTTGTCTTTGGTGATGGGCGTGAAGAACGCATGGATGCGTTCCGTGCCGGTGATCTTTAGATCGACATCGAGGTTCAAACGGGTCGCGATCTGCGCAATGTCTTTCCCGTTGTTGCGGTTGTAGGCCACAGCCGTACGCCAATCGCCATAGACAGCGAGACCAGGAAGCAGCGGGTTCTTCTCGCCCAGCAGCGTCCCGCTCGGTTCAAACATTCCGGACGTGTATTGCTGACGCCCGATCTCGATCGGCGGACGCGGCGGATCGACGGCAAATTTCCCGCCGTAGATCTCCACCTGTTCCTCGTGAGCATATTTCGACTGATAGCTCGGATCGGGTCGAAAGAGATCGTTCTTCGCGGATGCGGAGGCACGGTTTCGCTCCGCCGTATCCTTCGGCTTTTTCACCACCTTGGTGGCAGATGAAGCTGGATCGTTCTCCACCTCAGTCTCATCCTCCTCCTGAACCATCGCGGTTTCGCGCACGACCTCAGTCGTAGCCCCGCCCTTGCGCGCCTCGCTGGCCCCTTCCGCCGTCGCTACCTGTTCCAACGGTTCGGCTGCCAGAGCAGGCACGCCCGCCAGCGCTGCAAAAAGCAGCGGAACAGTCGCGTTCCACGTATGGCGTCGATAAGCATGGAGGCGGCAGATCATGTGAATGCTCCACGTCGCGGCTTCAACGGTGGACCCAAGCGGTCCGCAGCGGTTGACAGGCGTTGCCGCTGTCAATCCTTCACCTCGACATCGACGGCGAAGGCGTGGAAATTCATGACCCTCTCATTCATGCTCTGCTCCATCTCCTTCGTGGCGGTCACGAACCGCATGAAGTAGATCGGCTGAGCGCGGCTCCGCATTCGGAAAGCGAGCTGATATTTTCCGGGTTTCGTGATGAGATGACCCGGCACCTGATACTTGGCCACTTTCTCACCCAGCGGCGTCAGCGAACGAGCCTCCATGCGCACCAGCGGCGGATGGTTGAGAACGGTCGTCGGCACGCCCGGCGGCCGCAGATGCGGCAGCGGGTCGATATCGAAGTTGACCGGCAAGTACATTTCCCGCTCTGTCCCCTTGACGTTGGTCGTCAGGAACTTTGTCTGGAAATGGATGAGCTGCTGATCGGTGGCTATGCGCCCGGCCGCAACATCCAGACTGTGCAGATCGGCAATGTCGCCGTTGCTGTCGACATACCCCGACTCCCACACATTCTGACCGTCGGGATCGACGAGCGCCACGTTCACCCACAGCTGCGGCTGCGCACCCAGCGACCCAGACGGCAAGTTATGGCCCGAGTTCGTGTTCTTCACCCGGTAGCTGAAAGCCAGATCGGAACCGACCTTGGGTTTGCCCGTAATAAACGGACCATCGACATGAGTTCCGTTCTCCAGCACCTCGTGGCGCAACCGGTCGCGCTCGTCGAGTTTCTTCAAATTCTCATCGATGATGGTTCGCGCGTCTTCCCGGTCGAGCGCATCGGCCCACCGCTTTGGAAATTTCACTTTGATCTTGCCGGCCGCGACCTTGTCCTCAAAATCAATCGTACCCCAACCCGCGCGCCAATCGAACAGCAGCCAGTCTTCGATGCTGATCGCCGTGCCCTTCTTGCTGTGCGGGAAAATGCCCGGATGCGCGATCGAATAGCCCGGACCGATGAAGCTGTGGTTGGCGTGGCGCCGCCCCGGATTGATTTCCTTGCCACCCACGATCGCCGTCGGCGCGGTGTCATACCCCTTCGGCTTGCCTGGAACCTTGCCCATATGGCAGTCCTGACACGACACACCCGCCTTCCGCGCCGGGCTGTCGCGGTACTGGTCCCACACCACCTCGAGCTTGATCCCAAGATTGACGGCCACCTGATGGCAACTCACGCAGAACTCTGACTTGGTAATCTGATCGTTGGTGATCATGCCCGCATGAATCTGATTGCCGCGGTCCTTCTCGCTCGTGGCAACCGTGTAGGTCTCCTTGTTCTTGATCACATCCTGGATCACGCTCTTCTCGCCGCTGCCATAGACCGGCTCAAAGATCTTGCCCGGCTCCACGCGGCGCTCTCCATTCACCTTGCCGTACTGCTCCTTCACGCGATGGCACGTGATGCACGTGACCCCCTCCCGCGAGATCTGGCTCCGCTTCCAAAGCGGCGTCTCGCGATTTTCTCCGAGCTGCGTGCCCACCTGCTGATGGCACCGCACACAAAATGTCCCAACCGTCCCCTTGGTCAGCTCCTGAAACTTCTGCTCGAACTTATGAAACATCGGCGAGATCGACGCGTACGCATGCTGCGACGACGACCATTCCTCATAAATCTGCTTGTGGCACTCCCCGCACTGCGCAGCCGTCGGATAGAGCGACAAGTCCGCCCCCGTGCCGCCATGCCCCGGCGGCAAGGCCGCGCCCGGCGCCTGTCCGCTTCCGGTCGCCTCCTCATAACTCTTGGCCACCGGCTCACCGGCAGCCGTTGTGCTCTGCTGTGCTGAAACAGGCTCCACGCAGGCTAGGGGAACCAAACAAGCGGCCACGCCGCCGATCAACCACGTGTATGCAGTTCGCGAAATCGCCATACCCTGATCCCCCATGCGTTCGGGCAGTTCGGAGTGCGCATTTCCCCCGCGAAATGGCGCCCGGCCTCCGCTCGCGCATCAAACCGGACCAGGATGTGGCTAGGAGCGAAAAACGGCAGCGATATGGCTAATTGAAAGTCAAAAAAGTAATAAGGGGGAGATGGAATAAAATAGAATTTCAGAAAAGAGCATCGGCACACGATCGAAAGCAGCCAAGATAACCAGCGCGGCACCATCGAAAGAACGCTCAAAAAAACCAACAAAAGCTGAGAAAAAGCACGCGAGAGGCGCTGAGAAGAATAATCACAATAATGCACATAATCGTCAAATCAGACAGGATTTGCTCAAATCACGCGGATGTATCGGACGCGCCTTCCAGCCATCAAAGCGCCATCGTCCATGGCGATAGACGAAATAATGATTTCGCAATTGAGATGATATCAATTGAAATATCAATTCTGGATTAACCACACAAAGCCAAGCACGCAACGAGCACCTGAACCCCAGCCTCTCCACACGGGAGAGCTCTTTAAGGACGCGTAACCGCGCCAATTGACGGCGACCCAACCGGCAACTTGCAACGCTCTAGGAATGGATAATGGCAGGCAGACACCAGATCACCGTGAACGGCACCACCTTCTCGGCAAAGCACGGCGAACTGTTGCTCGACGCAGCGCTCAAGAACGGCATCGATCTTCCCCATGATTGTCGCGCCGGCCACTGCGGCACTTGCTGCGTGCGCGTGGTCGCAGGCCACGTGCAAGGCGGCGATGGCGCCGAGCCCGGTATAGTCCATGCCTGCCAATGCAGGATCGCAGGCGACGCTGCCGTGGAAACCGGGCAGGCGCCCAGCGTCCGCTCAGTTGACGGCGTGTTGAGTTCCCTGCGCCCGCTCTCCCCCGAGGTCCTGGAAGCCGGTATCACCCCCACGCGCGCTCTGCCCTTTCTCGCGGGCCAATACTTGAAGCTGCGGTTTGAAGGTTACCCCGCCCGGCCCTACAGCCCCACCCACCCGATCAGCGGCCAGCAGAACGGACGCACGATCTATTTCCACATTCGCCGCATGGAAAATGGCCGCGTCAGCGGTTCGCTGGGCCATCGCATCAAGCCCGGCCATCGCGTCACGCTGAGTGGCCCCTACGGCTCCGCTCATTTCCGGCCGGGACACGCGGGACGCCTGATCCTCATCGCCACCAACACCGGCTTTGCTCCCATTTGGTCCATCGCAGTGGCGGCCCTGCGCGAAAATCCGCAGCGAAGCATCATGATCATTGCCGGCGGCCGCACGTTGCAATCGCTCTACATGGGCCCCGCGTTGGCACAACTGGCCCGCTTTCCCAATGTGCTCATCGTCCCGGTCTGTAGCCGCGCACAAAATCTTCCCCCCCCGGTCATGCCCGGCCGCCCCACCGACTACCTGCCTGTGATGCTGCCATCCGATGTCCTCTTCGCCTGCGGCGCCGAAGAGATGGTGGCAGCCATCAAGTCGATCGCAGCCAGCGCCGGCGCAGTCTGTTACGCCGACCCCTTCCTGCCCGCGATCGGCGACAGCGTGCCAGACGGCATCCTCTCACGCGCCCGAGGCTGGTTGACCATTCCGCTCGCCCGGCCAAGCAGTTCGGCGCCACGCGATCGGCAGGAGCCGCATATGGCACCAAAGGAAAGTGTGGTCACCCGTCCAAAAGAGCACTTGGGCATATAACGCTCACATGACGCGGTATCCCATCACGCTTTCGGCAATTGCTATCTCCCTTGTTGGGGCCGTCACAGCCTTTGGGATCGCTGCCGTTGCGGCCGGTGCTCCCGATCCCGCCAAGGTCTCGGGCCCCAATGCCTGCGCGGAATGCCACAAGCAGGAAGTCGAAGCCTGGAAGGGCAGCCATCACTTCAAAACCTTCCGTGACATGCCGCGCAACGAAGAAGCCAAGGCAATCGCCGATCGCATGGGTGTTCGCCGGATCAAGGTGGAAAGCCTTTGCCTGGGATGTCATTTCACCGTGCAAGCGAAAGACAATCGGCCCGAGCCCATCGCCGGCATATCCTGTGAATCCTGTCACAGCGCCAGCCAGGATTGGGTCAAGGTTCACAGCGGCTACAGCGGCAAAACCGCGGCCACCGAAAGCAAGGCCGAGGAAGCCGCCCGCTGGAAGCTCGCCGAATCCAAAGGCATGATTCGTCCCGCATCGCTCTATCGCCTGGCGAAGAACTGCTACAGCTGCCACGTGGTGCCCAACGAAGACCTCGTCAACACCGGCGGCCATAAGGCCGGCAGCCCCTTTGAACTCGTCTCCTGGTCACAAGGAGAAGTGCGGCACAACACATGGAATTCCAAGGGCAAGGAGAACGTGGCCGCCAGCCCCGCCCGGAAGCGCATGCTTTATCTGGTCGGCCTCGGCGTCGAATTGGAAACGGCCCTGCGCGCCGTCGGCAAGGCCACCGTGCGCAAACCCTACGCATTTCTCATGGCCCAGCGCGTCGACCGTGCGCGTAAACAGATGGCTGCAGCGGCCAAAGCTGCGCCCGATGTGCCGGAAATCGAAAAAATCGTCGAACTCGCCCATTCCGCCGGACTGAAACTCAACAACAGCCGTTCTCTCACAGTAGCCGCGGACGGCGTCCAGGCGCTTTTGGAAAAGATCAGCATAACCTACGACGGCAGCACCATGTCCGGGCTCGACGCCCTCATTCCGGCAGCAGCCGCCTATAAAGGCACCGCCCGGGCCGCAGCCGCAGTCAACTGATCCGCTGAGTAGAGAGGTGTACGATTGGCGGTGCGGCGCGCGATGCAAATCCCGGCAGGCAGCCGCGTGAGGTTATCGGGCCTCAGCGTCAGACCGTTCGCCAAAGCGGCAATGATCGCGGCATCGTCAGTCGCGCTTTTCGCTGCCGTCTGGCTCTACGGCGCCGGACTACGCGACGCACGCTATCTCGATGGCTGGCTGCTCGCGGCAGGAATGATCCTGCAAATCTATTTCCACGTCGCCCTCAAGACCACACGTCTGTCACCCAAAGCAGTCGCGCGCTGGCGGGCCTTTCACGTTCTTCTCGGATACGTCCTCATCGCGGCCTTCCTGTCGCATGCCAACTTTTCTCTCCCCGATACCGGCATGGAGTGGGCGCTATGGCTGGGCCTCTGTCTGGTCGCCATCAGCGGCATCTTCGGAACCTACCTATCCTGGTCGCTGAAAGCGCGGCACGGCATCACCTCCGGCTTCAACTTTGATCGCATCCCAATCCGCCGGGACGAGATTGCCAAAGAAGTCCATGCCGCAGTCACACAGGACGCCGCGCCGTCCCATGATCTCCCCCTTCCCGACCTGCCGTACGATGTGTGGATCCTCGATCTCTATGCCAATCACCTGCGCGACTTCCTGCAAGCGCCCCGTCATTTCACGGCGCATTTGCTCGGCGCGCAGAACCCCGGCCAGCGGCTGATCGACGAAATCGAGATGCTCTCGCGCTTTGTCGATCCCAGCCGGCAAGAGAAGCTCGCGGCCATCAAGGATCTAGTGATCGAAAAAGACCGCCTCGATTTCGCCCGCGCCTATCTCCTTCTCACCAAAGGCTGGCTGTTCGTGCATGTGCCGGTGACCTACGCGCTCGTCGTCATATCTGTGCTCCACGTCGTGGTCGTGTATGCCTATTCGTCCGGAGCGTGGTGATGCGCCGGATGAGAGATATGGCCTCGCAATGGCAAAAGGCGGCATCGGCAAAAGTCCCGTCCGCAGCGTCCCGCGATCGAATCGCCCGCCGGCTGGCGCTGCTCGCCACAGTTGGTCTCACGCTCGTTTTTCTGACCTCGTCCGGCATGCAATTCCTGATGCCCGGTCCCCTCACCAGCGCTCACAGCTCGATCGAAGCCTGCAGCAGCTGCCACTCACGCAGCGGCAGTGGCAAGCTAAGTTGGCTCGCGGGTCTCGCGAAAGGCGATCCCCACGGCGACAGCAAAGCCTGCCTCACGTGCCACAAAATGCAGGACACCGCGTACGCCCCCCACGGCGCCACGCGGGAGGTCTTGGAGCAAAGCACCGCGCGCCTGATCAAGATGGCCGCCGCGACATCCCAGCCGCTCGCTGCACAGGCGCAGGCCGCTGCGTTCCCAACGCACCATATGGTCGCCGAAGGCCTCGAATGCGCGACCTGCCATCAGGAACACCAGGGCGCCGCCTTCGACCTCAAGGCTATGTCGAACGAACAGTGCCGGTCGTGCCACGCTGTCAAGTTCGACAGCTTCGACGGCGCCCATCCCGATTTCGAAGGTTATCCCTTCAAACGCCGCACGCGCATCGCCTTTGACCACGCCGGACACTTCGGAAAGCATTATCCCGAATTGGCCAAAAAGGAGCCCGGCAAAACCCTTCCCGCGACCTGTTCCACCTGTCATGACAGCACCGCCAACCGGCGCATCATGTCGATTGCCCCCTTCGACAAGACGTGCAGCACCTGCCATCTCGATCAGATCACTGGCAAGGAGCGCGCCAGCGGACCCAAGGGGATCGCCTTCCTCTCACTTCCAGGCTTGGACCTCGCAACGCTGCGCAAGAAAGGGGCCCAGATTGGCGAATGGCCGGAAGACTCCGAAGCCTCCCTCACGCCCTTCATGAAAGTCATCATCGCCCGCAATGAACGCGGCGCAGCCCTGATCCAAAGCCTGAACAGCATCTCGCTTCAGGACCTGTCGGCGGCCAGCGACGGCGAGATCAAAGCCGTCACAACGCTCGTGTGGGAAATCAAAACACTCTTCCACGCCATGATCTCCGGCAAGGCGTCCGATATCCTGGCCGACCTGACAATCGGCGGCGGATCCAAGCTCACCGCTGCTGCGATATCAGATCTAACCGCGAACCTCCCCCGCGATGTCATCGCCAGCGCGCAGCAGCAATGGCTGCCGAACCTCGCCAAGGAAATCGCCGCCCGCCCCGACACGGGCGCACGCCAACGCAGTGGTTGGCATCAAGACGCCGTCCGCCATAAATCCGCGGTTCTTGCCGTCATGCAGTCGCAAGCAAACAGTTCAACACTGAAGCCGTTGCGCATGGCCCAAGCTGAAGACAGCGAAACCACGATGCCCCGCCGCCCCTTGCCCAGCGGCACGCCCCGCTCCATCGAGCTTGGCGATCAGGATGCGGGAACCCCAGCGCCATCGCCCGCCAAACCTAAGCCTCAACCCACAACAGACGCCAACACCACCAATCCGACTGAGGCAGCCTCAACACCACCAAGCCCCACGGAAGGGGCAACATCGCAAGACCAACCGCCGTCGGACCCCGGCAACCAAACCGACGAATTGCTCGCCCCCACCGAAGCTGAACTGCGCGACATCAAGGCCCGCGAGAAAGGCGCTCCCCCGCAGAAGTCCGCCGCACCCGCCACCGCGCCAAGCCCCGCACCCGGCGAACAACCGGGCTCTGCACCGCCCACCGCAACAGCTACCGCCGCGCCAATAGCCACTCCGGTTACCAACACCGCCGCTTCGCCGGACAACAGCATCGCCAACGGCATCGATCCGGAAGCCTGGGCTGATACCGGCGGATGGTACCGGCAGGATCACGCCATCCTCTACCGGCCTGCGGGTCACAAGGACAAATTCATCGCCTCTTGGCTTCTGCTCACCGGACCGGTCTCATCCAAGGGTGCGCCCAGCCCCGAGGCGGCCGTATTCGACACCTTGACCGCGAAGGACGCACAAGGGTCGTGCGCGAAGTGCCATAGCATTGACGAAACCGCCAGCAAGGGACGCACCGTCAATTTCACGCCCCTTAGTGCCAAGGCCAAGTCCGGCCAATTCACGCGCTTCGTCCATGAGCCGCACTTCGGCCTGATGGAGGAACGCGGCTGCGTCAGCTGTCACGAGCTGCAGAAAAACCAGCCCACCCTCAAGTCCTACGAGCAGGGCGATCCCAAAATATTCGCCTCCAATTTCGGCCCAGTCAAAAAGCAGGTGTGCAAGACGTGCCACACCGTCAGCGCAGCGCGTCAGGATTGCACGCTGTGCCACGCCTACCACGTCAATGGCGTCTCAACCCCGATCATGAAAACGAAGATTCCCACACCATAAACGTTGTCACGACATGGATCGCGTTTCGGAGGTTCGAATATGTCGGAAAGTCATGCCTTCATCATTGTCTGCACCGCAGCCAGTTCGCTGTTAGCCCTGCTTATTCTGTTGCGCGTCGAAATAAATGGTCACCGCCCGATCTTAGCTCTGACCAGACGATGGGTTGCAACGTCGTCGCCAACATCCGCCATTGTGCTTGCCATCATCTTCACCGTCGCCCTCTCCGCCTTCGCCGCCACCACGCGCACCGGCGCGGACACACAAGCGCGCGAAAGCACAACCGCGGCAGCCCCACCCTCCCACACAGCCTTCGACGCCGACGAAGACCTCGCCGCTTTGCGCACCTACGCTACGTCCATCGATACGCCGCCGCACGCGACCGCCCCGAATGAACCACTCCCCGGCGTCGACGACATGATCGCAAAGCTCAAGGCGCGGCTCGACCAAAACCCTGCCGACGTGAAGGGTTGGAAGATGCTCGGGTGGTCGTATCTCAACTTGGGCCAGCCCAGCGAGGCCGTCCGCGCCTACGAAGCTGCGCAGAAACTCGCCCCCGGTGACGCGGAGATCACCGCCGCCCTGACAGCTGCAAAATCCGCCATCGGGAAATAGAGCTTGCCCGCCCTACCTCCGCACCCCCTCGACATGCAGATCAAGCTCGACCTCCTTAGACGCCGGACCGAGTTCCTTGAGGATGCCGAAGTCGGCAAGCACCAGCTTGGCCTTCCCGGCAAATCCCTGCCGGTAGCCGCCCCACGGATCGGCCCCACCCCCAACCAAAACCGCATCGATCGTGACTGGCTTCGTCACCCCGCGTAGCGTGAAATCGCCGACGACCTTCGCCTTCCCGGCCCCATCCGCCGTTACGGACCTACTGACGAACGTCGCCTTGGGAAACGTCGTCACATCGAGAAAATCCGCTCCGCGAAGGTGCTTGTCCCGCTCCGCATGATTGGAGTTGATGCTCGCCGTATCGATCTCAACCGCGATCTTCGCGGCCGCTGGGTTCGCCTCGTCATAGCTGAACGTTCCCGAAAACGTATCGAACCGGCCGACCAGCCAGCTGAATCCCAGATGCGGGATACGGAAATTGATAGACGCGTGTGCGCCTTTGATATCGATCTCGTAGTCCGCCGCAACTGCCGGCTGCGCCAGCGCCACAACAGCCACCACTCCAAACCCAAATATGCGAGCCATCATTTGGCATCTTCCTTTCTCGATTTGAACTGTTGCGCCACACGCCTCACCACATCCGGTGACGGCCATCCGTCACATCCCAATACCGATGCTTCAGCGCCGCCGCCGAATGCACCACCGCCAGGGCCATCACGGCATAAGCACTCCAAGCGTGAACCAACCCCGCAGCATCCTCCAACCCCGGCGCTGCCACAACAGCCGGCACACTAAACCAACCGTAGACGTCGATGGCACGCCCATCGGCCGTCGAAATGAGATAACCACTCACAAGGAGAACAATCAGCAGCGGATAGAACCCATGATGCACGGCCCGCGATGCCGTGCGTTCAAGTGGCGAAAGATCATCGTCGTTCGGCTTCACATTGATCAACCGCCACGCAATTCGCACAACCAACGCCAGCAAAACCAATAGTCCGAGGCTGCGATGCAAGTCCGGCGCACTCTTATAGTAGGGGCTGTAATAATCGAGCCCGACCATCCACCACCCCAGGGCAAAGAGAGCGAAAAATGCCAACGCCATGCTCCAATGGAGCACCCGCGAGACAGCGCCATAACGGTCTCTCGTATCTTTGATCATCATCGCACGCGCGCCTCACTCCGATCGCGAGCATTCGGCCGTACATCCAACTGGCGGAAAATTCCGGCCAGACATTGACCATCTCTGCTTCATTTCCGCCAAACCAAGGTCGTAGCAAGAAGCACGGGGCAATCATCGCGCACCTTGCGCCACGAACACCAACTGTTCGAGGGACCGATATGCGAAATGCTCATCTAATGACCGCTGCACTTGTCGCCGTGCTCCCGGCAATCCTCGCCGCACCTGCGGCTCAAGCCGAGAGCTACATCTTCCACCCCCGCAAAACCGAAGTCCGCTTCTCTTACATGATGGGCCTTCTCACCCAACGCGGCCGCTTCAGCCGCGTCGAAGGCTCTTTGCAATACGATGAGCGCGCACCTGAAAACAGCAAGGTCGTCGCCAAGATTGCCACCGCCAGCGTCGAAACAGGCCAACCCATCGTCGATGACGAATTGAAGGGCGTCAATTTCTTCAACGCAAAAGCCGCCCCGGAACTCACCTTCCGCAGCCGCTCCGTAAAACCGACAGCCGCGAACACCGCCGAGATCATGGGCGACATCACCGTCAATGGCGTCACCAAGCCCGTCACACTCGCCGTCACCGTCACGCCGCACGACGACCCTGCCCTCAAATACAGTGCCGGCAGCAAGAAATTCGTTGCCAAAACGACGATCTCCCGCAGCGCCTTCAACATGACCTCCTACGCCGACATGGTCGGAGACGAAATCGGCATCGAGATCGATGCCGTCGTCCGCCCGCAGCAGAAGTAAATCGTTCGATCTCAGAAATTGAACACAACAGCGGCCCGCGACCCGCGTGGGCCGCTGGCCTTCGCCCGCGCAGCGCGCTTTACGTCCGCGCGATCGGCACCACCACACGCCCCGCGCGGCTCTCCCCGAAGTACGCCTCAACGCCGTAGACCTGCTCGAGGGCCGAAGGTGTCAGCACCTCCTGCGCGGTCCCTGCCAGCACAATCCGCCCCTCATGAAGCAGTAAGAGCCGATCGCACCACTGCGCCGCCAGCGCCAGATCGTGCAACGACGCCAGAACCGTTTGCCCCTCACGAGCCATCGCCCGGAACGTCTCCATCAAGCCGATCTGATGCGCCGGATCCAATCCCGTCGTCGGCTCATCGGCCAGCAACAGCGGCGTGTGCTGCGCCAGCGCCCGCGCCATGAGCACCCGCGAGCGCTCACCGCCCGACAACATCCGCGCTGATCTCTTGCGCACCGCCACAAGATCCATCGCTATGAGCGCCGCCTCCACCGCCGCGGAATCCGCCGCCGAAGGCGGCGCCAACCCGGAGCGATAAGGCGCCCGTCCCAGCATCACAACGTCGTCCACTGCGATCGGCCAGATCACTTCGCCATCTTGCGGCAGATAGGCGATACATTTGGCCCGCGCCTTCGCCGCCATGCCGGCAAGATCCTGCCCGGAAAACCGGATCGATCCGCGATACGGCAGCAAACTCAAGATCGCCTTGAGGAACGTCGACTTGCCCGATCCATTCGGCCCAATGAGCCCGACGACAGTCCCCGCCTGCAACGAGCAGGACAACGCGTTGATCACATCCCGGCCGCCCAACGCGACCGACAGATCAGACACCTCAAGAACGGGAGCAGCAGCGCTCATATCATCTCCCGCCGCGTCTTGAAGATGAGCCACAAGAAGAACGGTGCGCCGACCAGCGCTGTCAACACGCCAAGCTTCAGATCCCGCTCCGGCGCGATCACGCGCACCGCAATGTCTGCCGCCAGAAGCACCGCCGCCCCGCCGAGTGCGCTCGCCCCCAATAGCCGGCTCGGATGCGACCCCACGAGCGGCCGCAACACATGCGGCACGATCAATCCAATAAAGCCGATCGCGCCCGCCACGGCCGTCGCCGCCCCCACACTCGCCGCCGTGCCGAGCACCACCAACGCCTGAACCCGGCTCAACTTAAATCCAAGACTTGCCGCCGTCGCTTCCCCGAGCGTCAACGCATCGAGTGCGCGGGCCACTTGCGCCAGCATGATCCAGCCCACCACCATGAACGGCAGCGATAGCCAAACGTGCGTCATCGACCTGTCTTTGAGCGACCCAAGCATCCAGAACACGATCTCGAGCGCTGCGAAGGGATTAGGCGACAGATTGAGAACCAACGACGTCAGCGCGCCAGCCAGACTGGACACGGCGACACCAGCCAGAATGAGGGAAATCGGCGTCGCACTTTGTCCCGCCAGCAAACGGACGAACACAACCGCCACCAGCGCCCCACCGAGCGCCATCAAGGGCAGCGCCAACGGAAAGGCAGATGATAGGCCGGTATAAATGGCCATCACAGCGCCAAGTGACGCCGAGGCACTGACGCCAAGCAAGCCCGGCTCCGCCAGCGGATTGCGCAAATACCCCTGCATCGCCGCGCCCGAGAGACCCAGCGTCGCCCCGATGGCAGCACCAAGTATGGCGCGCGGCAGCCGGATTTCTTGCATCACGATCGCCACCACATCGCCATCCGCCGCAAACAGCGCCGAGAGCGAAGCAGAGATACCAAGTCCCGCCGGCCCGATCAGCAGCGAGGCGACGAAGAGTACTACGACGAGGCCCGTCAACAACGCCATCAGGAGAAAAAACCGGCCGCGCTCTGTCATCGAACGGTCGTCGCATTGCCGCTGCCGCGCGTCGCCACAGGACGCGGCGCCGGGCTACCAAGTTGGCGCCGAATGTCCGCCAGCCTTTGCACCGCCCGCAAAACATGCGGCGTTCCACACACCATGTATGTGTCCGGCAGCACCGCCTCCTCGCTGCGCGCATCGAGATAAGCGAGCGCGGGATGCACAAAAATCTCCTGCGCCAACGCCGGGCGGTCATAGGTCCGCCCTTTGACGACAAGGTCTGGTCGAGACGTCACGAGCACTTCCAAGGGGAGCGCTGCGGTCTGCTCAAGACCGAGTTCCGCACCCAGATTGCGCAACCCCGCAGCTTCCAGCACCGAACTGGGCAATGTCCCACGCCCCGACGTGTACGAGTTGGCGAAATAGAACGCCGCCAGCGGAGGGTTCTGCGGCTTCTCCAACTGCCGCACCTGCTCATCGAACGCGGCAACTAAAGCTTCCGCCTTGGCGCGCTCCTCAACGAGATCGCCCATGCGCAACAGCTGCGCGCGAATATCGTCAAACGTCGTCGCCGGCTCGAACAGTTCGACGCGCTTGCCCAGCCGCTCCAAGATGGAAACCGTTGCCCGCGCGGTGAACGTCCCGGCCAGCACAAGATCGGGATGCAGAACGAACACCTCTTCAGCCCGCCCGTAATTCGGCTTCAGCGCCGCCGCCTCCTTGAACATCACCGAGGAGTCGGCACGCTGCGCCAGAAACGACACCGAGGCGATCCGCGACGGTTCGACCAGCAACATCAGCATCTGGTCGGTGCACAGATTGAGCGACACGATCCGCCGCGGC
>LNFM01002247.1_pt1 | contig 40914 bp, 43 predicted proteins | sample 596031 | NCBI WGS metagenome assembly LNFM01 (sample SAMN04254537, study PRJNA301005) | activated carbon metagenome | isolation source: dual media filters at the Ann Arbor, Michigan drinking water treatment plant | place: USA: Ann Arbor
GGGGAGAGGGTTAGGGTGAGGGGCAGCATCCGCACGGTGCGCGCATATCCCGCAACGCGTTTTAGCACGTGCACACAGATGGGCGTGTCTGCACTCTCACAAGCGGCCGCCCCTCACCCCGACCCTCTCCCCGTACGACGCGCTCGCGCCTACATGGGGGCCTGGGCAAACGTCTGACCCAACTCATGCACACACGCACACACACGCGCCCAACAAAAAAGGCGGTGGAGGCTTATGTGCCTCCTACCGCCCGTCGTGTGCTCATGATTGAGGGCTCAACCCTCGAGAGGCTTAGCCGCGGCCGAGAACCGTCACCGAGACCGGTGCGACGCCCGAGGCGGTCATGCCGACCTGCTTGGCAGCTGCTTTCGACAGGTCGATGATGCGGCCCTTGATGTAGGGACCACGGTCATTGATGGTGACGACGACCGAGCGGCCGTTGTTGCGGTTCGTCACGCGGACCTTGGTGCCGAACGGCAGCGTCTTGTGGGCGGCCGTCATGGCGTTCGGGTTGAACCAGCCGCCGGAAGCGACACGCTGGGGCTGCCAGTAGTACGAGCCCATGCCGCTGTAAGAGCTGCCCGAAGAGACCGAGTAGGACTTCTTCTTCGCGGACTTATAGCCGTAAGCCTTCTTGGAGGCTTTCTTGTAGGACGCCTTCTTGTTGGCGTGCTTGTGGGCCTTGGCGCAGGCCGCAGCCGGGCCCTGGCATTCGTAGGCGGCGCTGGCGGTTCCAGCGTTAGCAAAGCCGACGGCAACCATGGCCATCGCAGCTGCAAACAATACGCGCATCTCAAGTCTCCATCTCATGTGACGACCCGCGCTCGGCGTTTCGCTGCCTTTGCCGGGGATCTCGCGGCCCGAGGGGCTCGCGCTGCCCTCCTACGTCCGGCCCCGCGTCAGGGCGGCCGGTCCGCGTCAGGCGATTGATCCACGTGGCAGCTCAAGTGAAACGTGAGCCTGGACCCGGAACGTCCTCGATCGTCCAATTTGTTTCGGGTGCAACTGATGCCGCCCCCGCCCGGTGCGCGGAAGCAATCATCGCTGGGCCAACGGGTCAACCCAGACAAGTGAACGTCATTCAATAAAATGTGCGAGTAGGCCATTTTTCATTTGAAATTCAATGGTGTGTCGCATCGGGCACGCGACGGCGCGCCGCACTTTCGTGACTTTAACCACGATTTGGAAGCCTCTGAAAATAAGGCCAAATCTTGGCGCTCTCGCAGTGCACACTGCGCTGGCGGCGTATTGGAGAGTGCGAGCGCCCCTTGGCGAACTGACTTTGCACCGTCGCACGGGCGGTCTAAGGCAACGCTTCGCGCCATGGGAGGGCGTGCCAATGACCGCCGATGCGCCGACCGTCCACCCAGCGTTTGCAGAGGCGGTTCGTACCTGGGCGAAGATCGGGTGCCTCTCCTTCGGTGGACCGGCCGGGCAGATCGCCCTCATGCACCGCGTGCTGGTCGATGAGAAGCGCTGGATCGATGACCGCCGTTTTTTGACCGGGCTCAACTTCTGCATGCTGCTACCGGGGCCCGAGGCCATGCAATTGGCCACCTACGTGGGTTGGCGGCTGCACGGCGTCGTGGGGGGCCTCGCGGCCGGTCTGTTGTTCGTGCTGCCCGGCGCGCTCTTGATGCTCGTACTCGCACTGGCCTACGCGCACTTCGGATCGGTCCCTATTGCGGAGGCGCTTTTCCTGGGTGTGAAGGCGGCGGTCCTTGCCATCGTGATCGAGGCGCTCTTGCGGGTCGCCCGCAAAGCGCTGCACGCGCCAGCCGACTGGGCTATCGCGGCTGCGGCCTTCATCGGCCTTTTCTTTTTGAATGTCCCGTTTCCGCTGATCGTCGTAGCCGCCGGGATCATCGGTTTTCTCCGGGGACGCGGCGGAACCGCCGTTGCCGCAGACGGTCCGCTCGTCCCGGTGAGGCATCGTGATACGTTGCGCACCATCGCCATCTGGCTGGCCATATGGTTCTTGCCATTGCTCGCCATCGCGGCGCACTTCGGCCCGGGGCATGTGCTGACCGAACTGGCGTGGCTTTATTCGAAGCTGGCGATGGTCACGTTTGGGGGCGCCTATGCGGTGCTTGCTTATCTCGCGCAAGAAATTGTCGAGACTTACCGTTGGCTCACGCCGGGCGAGATGCTGGACGCGTTGGGCCTTGCCGAGACGACGCCGGGTCCGCTCATTTTGGTGACGGAATTCGTCGGCACGCTGGCCGCCTTCCGCCATGGGGGAGGTGACCCACTTTTGATGGGCGTTCTCGGCGCCGTGGTCACGCTGTGGGCGACGTTCGCGCCTTGCTTTCTGTGGATCTTTGCCGGCGCTCCTTACATCGAACGGCTGAATTCCATCCCGGCGCTGCGCTCCGCGCTGTCGGCCATCACAGCCGCCGTCGTGGGCGTTATCTTGAACCTCACCGTTTGGTTCGCGCAGCACGTGTTGTTTACATCCCACAGCCGCGCGGTCGCCGGACCGATTGATGTCGATTTGCCGGTGTGGTCATCGTTGCGGTGGGATGCAGCCGGTCTTGCCTTGCTGGCGGCTGTGTTGCTGTTCGCGCTCCACCGCGGCATCGTCACGACGCTCGCGCTGACGGCGGCAGCCGCCTTCGCGTTACATGGTGCGGGCGTCATCTAACCAATTACAGCCAGCCCTTGCGCCGGAAGTAAACGTAGGGAATGACGGCTGCCAAAACCATCGCCAGCAGAGCGAGCGGATAGCCGAGGGGCCATTCGAGTTCCGGCATATGCTTGAAATTCATGCCGTAGATCGAGGCAACCAGCGTCGGCGGCATCAGCATGACCGCCATCACCGAGAACAATTTGATGATCTGGTTTTGCTCGGTTGAGATCATCCCGAGCGTGGCGTCGAGCAGAAAACTGATCCTGTTGGTCAGAAAGCGTGTGTGCTCCATCAGGGACATGATATCCCGTTGGGCGACATCGATCCGCTGGAGGACGCGTGGATCGAACCCGCGCTCGCGCGCCGTATCGCGGAAGAAGTGCATCGTGCGATCGAGCGAGGTGGCGCTTTCTAGAACGCGGGAGACCAAATCGCCTTCCTTGCCTGTCTGCTTCAGGAGAACATCAAGGCGGCGCGAACTATCGCGGCGCGAGGTGTTCAAATTGAAGACATTGTGTGTGAGCTTGTCGACGTCGTCCTGAATGCGCTCTATGACATCGGCGGTGCGCATGATCAGCGTTTCGATGAGCCCGATCATCAGCGCGCCGCCCGACGAGCACGCCACCGAACCCTTTTCGGCCCGCGCGACGAACATCGGGAAGGCCCGTGGCTCCACGTAGCGCACGGTGACAAGCCGGTTCTCCTTCAAGACGAACGTCACCGTCGACGTCGCAGGCGTCGTATTGTCCGGAAAGTGGACGATGAAGGTCGTCATGAAAGTCGCGCTGTCTTCCTCGTAGAATCGGCTCGAGGCCTCGATCTCGCGCACCTCGTCCTTGGTCGGCACATCGATACCTAGCGCGGTCTCGATCAGCGCTTCGTCCTCTGCGGTCGGGTTGACGAGATCAATCCATACGCTTTCCGCACCGAGAGCAAACCCTTCGGCTTGGCGGACTAGGTGTCCGTTCCGGCAATCGTAGACGGTGATCATAGCAGTCTCCTTGTCCGTGCGCGGATGACGGAAACTTAAGATGCTGTCAATCGCCAAGACGGGCTATCGTGAGGACACGGGGCTATTGTGACAGGCAGGAGACAAATATGAAGCCGTCCGCACTTCTTCTCGCAATCGCCACCGTCGCAGGCTCCACCCTCGAAGCAGAAGCCGCCATCACCTGCCGCAATGGCGCGCAATTGGTCTCCGGCAGCTACATCATCACGCCCTACTGCCAAGACAAACTGTTGGCTCAAGTCGCTCGCCAGTATGGGTCGCGGGCGTCGTTCGCCCAGATACGCGACAACCCCAATATCAAGCGCCACGTCTGCCGCCTCGTCGGCCGCGACATCCGCGTCTTCGAGAACTGCATCACCGTCAATCCCAACGGCCGCCGCGCGTACTGATCTGCTGAAAGCGGCGCGGTGCATACGTCGGTTCAGACGGCTCAAGTAGGCGAAGTAGGGCCATCATGCTCAACCCGAAGGCAAGATCGCTTGGGACGGTAAGCAATAAGTACTCGTAGTGGAATTGATATGATTGGCTCAATGCCCAGTCTCGGGCTTGCAGAATTATGATGACGCCAAGCGTCCATGCAACCCAGCGAGCCGCTCCCATCAACCGGCCAAAAAGAAAAGTCAGGAAGACACCAGTTGCCGCGCTTAAAAGGGCAAATTGAAGAACCGCTGGGAGCCCGAGTGGCGGGACAGCCTTGAATGAAAATAATGTCGTGCTAGCCGCTCCCCCAAATTTCCAGGACACCATGACCATGGTCGCGAGTTTCGCAAAAACAAGCCCAGCAATGACGCCTGCCAACGCACCGTGCCAGATCGGGTTCAACCTCGGGCCAGTGAGGGGTTCGCCCCAAAATTGCTGACGGGGTATTGTCCCGACCGCTGCCCCGGCGATAACGGCCGGGCTCAAGAGGAAGGCGGGAATAATGACAGGCCAAGCGCCCTGAAAGAATTCATAGGCTACTAACGAAGCCACTATGGCAATGGTGAGCCAAAACCCAGCGAAGGATGAAATCACTGCGGTTACGCCAAACGTAACGAGGTAAGCGATCAATTCATTAGGCATAAAATATCCGAAAAGCTAAAGGCCGCCGCTCATGAAGGCAGTCAGAAAGTAGCAAAAAATAACTAATGTCGGGTTGCTGCGCGAAATGCCCCCGTCAGGCCCCAAGCCCCATCAGGCCCAATATCTCGTCCACCGCGCGTGTCGGGAACAGCCGCCCCTCGCGCACGTCGGTCTCGATGGCGGGAAGGCGGGCGGCGACGGCGGGATTGGATTTCACCGCCTGGAGCAGGCGGTCGGAGAGCATATCGCGCATCCATTCGACCGCTTGGCGTTTGCGGCGCTCGGCGAATTGCCCGTTGTCGTGCATGAGCTGGCGGTGTTCGGCGATCTTGGCCCACAGGTCGTCAAGGCCGAGGTTTGTTCGGCCCGAAATGGTGACGACGGGTGGCAGCCACGCGGCCGATTTCGGCGTGAAGATCGCGATTGCGTTCTGATATTCGTTCGCCGCCCGTTTGGCGCGGGTGATGTTATCGCCGTCAGCCTTGTTGATGGCGATCATGTCGGCCAGTTCGATGATGCCCTTCTTGATGCCCTGAAGGTCGTCGCCCCCGCCGGCGAGCAAGAGCACCAAGAAGAAATCGACCATATCGGCGACGGCGACTTCCGATTGGCCGACGCCGACCGTTTCCACGATGACGATGTCGAACCCGGCCGCTTCCAGAAGCACCATCGTTTCGCGCGTCTTGCGCGTGACGCCGCCGAGCGTGCCTGATGTCGGCGAGGGGCGGATAAAGGCGTTTGGCAACGGAGCGAGTTGGGCCATGCGCGTCTTGTCGCCGAGGATCGATCCACCGGTCCGCTTCGAGGTCGGATCGACGGCGAGGACGGCTACCTTGTGGCCGGCTTCGACGAGGTTGGTGCCCAACTGGTCGATGGTCGTCGACTTGCCGACGCCGGGCACGCCCGTGATGCCGAGACGGATTGCGCCGCCGGAGTGGGGCAGCAAGAGCTGTAAGAGTTCTTGCGCCTCGGCGTTGTGAGCCGGCTTGGTGCTCTCAACCAGGGTGATGGCCCGTGCGAGAGCGGTGCGATCGCCGGCCAGAATGCGCGTTGCGTAGTCGGCCGGGGTGAGGGTCTCGCGCATCAAACGTTCGTCCAGCAGGAGGGGGAAGGGACGTTCAACCCGGCTAGGTGCCGGAGAACGCGGGACCATGTGCAGGAATTGCCCGCGCCGCAAGGGGGGCCGGGTGCGTCCCGTCGCCGTTTTGACGCCGATGGGTCAACGCCCTCGTGTTGGCGTCATTTCCCGATGATATCCCGCCCGTGCGGGATTGCCCGCGCGCGGCCGAGCGCTAAAGTGCTGCACCGCACAAGGGGGGACGTGAATGTCGGAGCTACCTGAGATCGCGCGCTATGCATTGGTGACGTTGGCCATTCTGGTGCTGTTCGCGTTTGCCTGGAGCGCGACGCGTCCCATGCCGAAGCTGGCCCGCGCTTTGGCCCGCCTGTGTCTCGTGGCCCTTGCCGTTTTGCCCGTTGCTCTGGCCGTGCTTCAGTCCGACATGAGCGCGCCCAGCCGCGCTCCGCCGCCCGTGGCAACCGCGCCGGCGCCGGAAGCCGTCAAACCCGATCCGCCCGCGCGGCCGAAGAAAGCGGCCGAGGCTAAACCTGCTCCGCCGGTGGAGTCCGCTCCGCCTCCGGTCATTGTGGAAGCACCTGAAGAGCCGGTCGTCGGCGCGCCTGCGGATGAGGAGGCCGTTGCAGAAGCCGAACCGCCGGAGCCCGAAGGCGGTTCCGGCCCTCCGGCCGAAGCGCCCCCGCCATCGCGTGGCCTAGATGGTGCCGACACGCCGGCCGGCTCGCCCCCGCCCCCTCCCCCCGCGCCGGCCCCGGCCATGCCGCCGCCGGGCGGCGGGACCGCGGCTGAGGAAAAGAAAGACGGCTTCGATATCGTGCCGATCTATTACGGCACCGACCGCGCCGAAGCCGCGACGGAGAAGCGTCTCGACTACGGTCCCAATCGCGGCCGCAAGCTGATCCTCGGCCAAGCCCTCGTCACCGTTCCCAAGACGCATGTGCAGCCGCAGATCGAGCGGCCCTGGGCGATCAAGATCCCGTATTTCGACATCACGCTCTATGAGGAAGACGAGGATCCGGACAAGCACTTCACCATGAAGGAGCTGAAGGCTCAAACGCGCGAGGAATTGCTGGCGCTCGTGCGTGCTCGGCTCGCCAAATCCGAACGCTTCAAGGACCACGCCATTGTCTTTGTTCACGGGTACAACACCACATTCGACAACGGCATCTACCGCACCGCTCAGATCGCCTATGATTTGAAATTTGACGGTGCGCCGTTCCATTACAGCTGGCCGTCCGGTGGCGGCTTGTCGAGCTACACGTACGATCGTGAAAGCTCCGGGCAGTCGGTGCCTTACATGCGCGAGTTCTTCGATCTCGTGATCAAGGAGAGCGGCGCGAAAAAAGTGTCCGTCATCGCTCACAGCATGGGCAATCAACCTGCCCTGCAAGTGCTTCGCGATATCAAAGCTTCGTCGCCGCCCGGAGTCGTCATCAGCCAGATCATCCTGGCCGCCCCGGATGTCGATCGCGACAACTTCGAGAACATCGCCAAGGAGATCAGCGGGCTGGCGAACGGGATCACGCTCTACGCCGCGTCGAACGATTTTGCGCTGAACGCATCGCGCCGGTTCCACGGGGGCGTGCCGCGCGCGGGCGACGTGCCCACCAGCGGCCCGCTCGTGCTGCCCGGTATAGACACCATCGACGTCACGGCCGTTTCCACTGACAGCTTCGGCCTCAACCACTCTGGCTATGCCGAGAACAATGCGCTCATCAACGATCTTCAGTTGCTGATTCAAACCGGCGAGCGCCCGCCCGAAAAGCGCGTGCCGCTTCTGGAAAAGGTGGGCACGCCGGCCGGGGACTACTGGCGCTATCCCGCCCAGCGCTGAGACGATCCTTAACGCGGTCTTAACGGCTGTCCCATAGTCTGACACTCCGCAAATCCATCGGAGGGACAGCCATGGCCGGCATCACGCGCACGACGCGACTGGGATTGTTCGCATTGGGATTCCTTGCCGCAACAGGTGTGGAAGCGGTGCGCGCCGATGAAGCCTATTTGTGCGAAGGCGGCCGTATCGTGAAGGTCACACCCGGCACCTTAGAGACCTTGAAGCGCACCGACCCCTGCATTGCCGGCTACTTCGGCCTCAAGATCGATGCGACGGGTGACCGGGATAGTGGCGGCCGGGATATTGCCGCTCTTGAGACCGGCGCGATCGCCGTGCCATCTGCCATCCCCGCCGCGCCGAAGCGTCCGGCACCAGCGGCCAAGGCCGCTGAGCGCCTGCCTGCCAAAATGGCGTCCGTGAAAGAGCCCGCAGCTGCGCCGCGCGCGTCTGCCGGCACGGACTATCGCAATGTCGTTCTCCTGAACGCGCCCCCCGGTGCCGCGGCCATCTTCCGGCACGACCGCTAGCAGCCGCCGCCCCAGCTTGGGCTCGGCATAAGGATTTCATTTACCCGGGTTTGCGATTGTAACGGTCCATTCACGGATTTTTCCGTCCCACCGGTCAGGCGAATCTCATGCTCAAACTCGTGCCCGCGCGTTTTATCGGCGCTCTTTTCTGTGCCGCGGTTGCCACCATGGCTTTGCCCGCTGTTAGCCAAGCCAATGAAGACCTGTCGGCCGATGCCCCGACTGGCATGGACACGGGCACGGACACTGGCATGGACGAGGTGGAGATCCAGCCGCCTAATGGTGGCGACGAGATGCCGGCGCGTTCTGGCGCAGAACCTTCGCCCGCCGACGCAAAGCCGGCACGTCCATCGGCGGCGGCCAAGCCGTCAAGCAATGACAACGCCTCCAAACAGGCCGCCCGCGAAGCCGCCAAGCGCGCGCTCTTCGGCGACCCGAAGAAGGAGGGCGACAAGCCCAATCCGCTTCTGGATGTTCGTAACTCGGACTACTACGACCGCCGCGCAAAGGATCTACTGCAGTCGGATAGCGACCGAAGCAAAGTCGAGCTGCATCCGCTGATGGAGGCCCATCCGGACAGCTATGTCGTCGTCTGCACTGCCGGCTGTGTGACCGGTCGCGGCGCGGAAATCGTATCGATGCTGCCCAAGCCAGCGGCCGCGCAAGCGCCGGTGTCCACACCGGATGCGCAGAACGGCGGCAACGTGGTTAGCTGCGTTGCCGGCTGTGGCGCCGAGGGTAACATCGCGATGGCCAGCACGCCGTCCGCAGGGCCTGCGATCGTCGGCGAGTGGATGACGACCGTCGCCAAAGTGCCAGCGCTTGCCGAAGCGCCTGCGCCGAAGGCTGCCGGCTCCGGCGACTGGATGGACAAGATCAATCAGGACCGCGCCCAGCAGAAGGCCGCGCAACCTGCCACGAGCGACACGCCCGCCGTGACCAAGGACACCGACGCCAAGCCGGCCACCGCGCCGATCGCCGCAGCGCCCAAGGCCGCGCCGCCCGTCGACAGCAAGCCCGCCGCCGTCGCCACCGCCAAGCCGGCGGCCCCTCCGGCCGCGCCTATGGCCGAAGCCAAGCCCGCGCCAGCCGTGGCCCCAACTGTGGTTGAAGCCAAGCCCGCTGTCGCCGCCGAGGCGAAAGCTGCACCAGCCGCACAGACTGTCGAAGCTAAGCCTGCGCCGGCTGTGACGGTGGAGGCCAAGCCTGCGCCCATTGCCAAGACAGTGACCGCCGCCGACGCGACTCTAACCGAACCGGCACCGGCCAAACCGATTGTTGTTGCCGGAGAGGCTCAGCCAGCTGCCGGCAACGCAAAGGTTGAAGGCAAAGCTCCTGCGGTTGCAATGAAGCCCGCGCCATCGGCCACTCAGATGGCCGCGCTGGAAGCGCCGAAAGCGCCTGCTTCTGCTCCTGCGATCAAGCCTGCCGATGCCGCACCGGCCGCCGGCAACGGATCGCTATTCAAGGACAGCGCTAAGGTGACGACGCCAGTTCCGGCACCGGCCGAAGCCATTGCGACCAAGACCGCAACGCCGCCCGTCGCGCCCGAAGCCAAACCATCTTCCAGCAACGGCTCGCTCTTCAAGGAAAGCGCCAAGGTTGCGGCTCCCGCGCCTGAGGCCAAGCCGGCGACGCCTCCAGTGGCCGCCACGGAGCAGAAGCCCGCTCCCGGCGCCACGTCGCTCTTCAAGGATCAGACCAAGGTTGCAGCGGTCACACCGCCGGCCGTGGACAAGCCGGCCGCAGCCGTGCCCGCCAAGCAGAAGGACGGCGTCATCTCGGTCTTGTCCGAGGACAAAGACATGAACGCGGCCATCGAGAAGGCCCGCGGCTCGCTCTCCTCGTTCTGGAAGAGCTACGATGCGCCCGCCAGCGGCGAAGCCGATCATGCTCTCAAGGTCGCGGTCGCTGGCAATGGCACCACCGAGCACTTCTGGCTGACGCGCATCAAGCGCGACGGCGGCAAGATCTCCGGCGTGATTTCCAACCAGCCCCAGAGCGTCAAGACCGTCAAAGTCGGCCAGCGCTACGAGTTCACCGAAGACATGATTTCGGACTGGACCTTCAAACGCAATGGCAAGCTCGTCGGCAACGAAACCATGCGCGTGCTGCTGCCGCGCATGCCGGAAGAACAGGCTGCCGTCTATCGCAAGATGTACGAGACGCCCTGATCTAACGTATTTGAGCTGAGAGGGAGCGGCGTTCGCGGATCACCCTGCGAGCGCCGCTTTCAGTTTGGCGGCGTTTTCCGCCAGCACCGCGCCATCTTCCATGCCGCGTGCGTGCGTCTTGAGCGGCACACCCTCGTGCCGCGGGATCACGTGGACATGCAGGTGGAAAACCGTCTGTCCTGCCGGGGCCTCGTTGAACTGAATGATCGTGATGCCGTCGGCGGCGAAGGCCGTTTTGGCGGCGCGGGCAATCTTCTGCACCACGGGCATGAGCTGGGAGAGCACGGCGGGGTCCGCATCAAGCAGGTTGCGCGAAGGCGCTTTTGGAACCACGAGCGTGTGTCCGGTCGCCTGGGGCATCACATCCATGAACGCCACCACGTCGTCATCCTCATAGACCCGTTGCGCAGGGATCTCGCCGCGCAGGATCTTGGCAAAGATGTTTCCATTATCGTAGGCGGCGGACATGGGCGGTCTCCTTAATCGGCCGGAGCCCCCGGCTTAGGGGAACGGCGCTGCCTCCGTCAAGGCAACAGCCGCTGCTGCACTCAATCCTGTTCCTCGGCCATCGCCTTCTTGTAGGGCGCGTAATCGGCGAGAAGCCGGTTCGTTTCCTCCACGGCGCGGCGTTCTTCCACGAGAAATCGCGCGACGGCCGCGTGAAGTCCGGCATCGGCAAACCAATGCGCCGAATAGGTCGTCACGGGATTGTAGCCACGCGCGAGCTTGTGCTCGCCCTGCGCGCCGGCTTCCACACGCGCCAGACCGTGCGCGATCGCGTAATCAATGGCCCGGTAGTAGCAGAGTTCGAAATGCAGATATGGCACGTGCTCCGCCGCACCCCAGTAGCGGCCGTAGAGGCAGTCGCCGCCGATCATGTGCATGGCGCCGGCTATGCGGCGGCCTTCGCGCACGGCAAACATCAGCAGGCAGTGATCCGCCATGGTGTGGTGAAGTTCGGAGAAGAACGCACGATTGAGGTACGGCCGCCCCCATTTGCGCGCGCCGGTATCCATGTAGAAGGCGTACATGTCGTCCCAGTGCGCCTCGGTGATCTGAGATCCTGTCACCTCTTCGATCGTGAGGCCCGCGATCGCTTCCGCGCGTTCCTTGCGCACCATCTTGCGCTTGCGGGAAGCGAGGCTCGCCAGAAAATCGTCGAAGGATTGGTAGTCCTGGTTCTGCCAGTGGAACTGCTGCCCCGTCCGCTGCAAGAGACCCATCGCGCCGCACCGGTCCCAGGCGCCGATGCAGGGAAATGTAATGTGCAGCGACGAAGCCCCGATCGTCTCCGCCAGAGTCATCGCGGCCGCCACCAGCGTCTGCTCGGCGGCATCGCGATCCGCCTCGGGCGCGACGAGCAAGCGCGGCCCGGGCACCGGGGTGAACGGGACCGCCACTTGCAGCTTGGGATAATACCGGCCGCCGGCGCGGTGATAGGCATCCGCGAACGCGTGGTCGAAAACGTACTCGCCCCGGCTGTGGGCCTTCACGTACAGCGGCATGGCCGCTTCAATGGCACCTGCCGGATTTTCCAAGACGATATGCTGCGGCACCCAGCCAGACTCGGGTCCCGTGGTGCCTGCCCGTTCAAGTGCGTCGAGGAACCCATGTGCGATGAACGGATTAAAGAGCCGGGAATCAGGGTTCGCCATGCGGTCCCAGGCCGCCGCGGGGATATCCGCGATCCGGCTGACAACCTTCGCCTCCCGGGTTCCGCCGTCGTCCATCCATTGGCCTCTGCTCAAACGCTTACTATATGATACTTGTACGGTGGAATCCGGATCACGCGAGGGCATAGGACATGCGAAATAATTGGGGTGTTTTCATGCCGGTACGGCGGTCTGTGGGCCTTGCTGCCGCGGTCCTGGTTTTGTCCGCGGGATTTGCCGTTGCCCAGGATGGCGAAGGCGTGAAGGTGCCGCGCAAGTCCATGTTCAATAACCTGGTCTCGGCGGAGTCAGTCGAGAAGTCGGCCGCCCTTCAGTATAATCAGATGACGCGTCAGGCTTTCCAGCAGCGCAAGCTTCTGGACAAGGATGACCCCCGCAAGCTCCGCGTCCGCCGGATCGCTAAGGATTTGCTGCCGCATACCAAGAAGTTCAACGAGCGGTCCGACACGTGGGACTGGGAAGTGAACGTCTTCGAAAGCCCGACCATCAATGCCTTCTGCATGCCCGGCGGCAAGATCGCATTCTACACCGGCATCATCGAGAAGCTGCAGCTGACCGACGATGAAATTGCCGTCATCATGGGTCACGAGATGGGGCACGCGTTGTGGGAACACGCCCGCGAACGGACCGCTAAGGTCAACATCACCAATATCGGCAGTCGCGTTATCGGCGGCCTACTCTTCGGCCAAGCCGGCGAACTCGTCGGCGCGGCCGGCTCGAGCCTTGCTGCACTCAAATTCTCCCGCAACGACGAGACGGAAGCGGACCTTATCGGCATGGAATTGGCAGCCCGCGGCGGCTACGATCCGCGCGCCGGCATCACGCTCTGGCAAAAGATGTCCAAGGCTGCCGGCGGCGCGCCTCCGCAATGGATGTCGACGCATCCCTCCGGCAAAACGCGTATCAAGACGTTTGAAAACAATTTGAAAGACGTGATGCCGCTTTATGAGCGCGCAAAGGCCGCCAAGCGCGGCTGACGCGTCTCACTCCTCGAAGATCGGCGCGTCGGCGTAATAGTGCGCCCGGGCACGATCCTCGTGCGTGCGCACCGTCCACGCGAACACCGGCAGACCTGCCACTTCGCGCGCATAGCGGGTGACAGACGTGGGCAGCGACTTGACGTGATAGGCGTAAAATGATGGCGCCACCGGTCCGGATTCGAGCAGGTTGGCCAGCCGGTCCGCGCGCTCGTCGCTGATCCGGTCGCGCCACCATGTCTCACCGTTTTCATCTTTGTAGCCGCCCGAAACGATGCCGCGCGGAATTTCGGTTGCCAGTTCGCGCATGACCGTCATTACATCCGGATCGAAAGACATCAGCGCGATGTCGCCGCGATAGTCGAGCGCGCGGCGTGCGATCTCCGACAGAAACGCGATGTCCGGCGGGTCCCACTCACTCTTGATTTCGACCAGGAGCGGCGCGCGGCCATCGACCAGCGCCAGAAACTCTTCAAACGTCAGCATGCCATGGCCGCCGACGCTCGTCCGCATCGCCTGCAATTGCGCGGGTCCTAAATCGTGGATACGCCCTGGGCTGCCCATCAGCCTCTCCGTCGACTCATCGTGAAAGACGACTGGCAGGCCCCCGCGCGCCGGGCGCAGATCACACTCGATGCCGAAGCCCTTTGCTATGGCGGCTTCGAACGCGGCCGCCGTGTTCTCGACGATGCCGGCACCAGCATTGTGCAAACCCCGATGCGCAATCGGTTTCAGGAACGCGCCGCGATCAAGCATGGCGTTCTGTCCTCAACCGACCATCAGGATGGCGTCCACTTCGACCGCCGTGTTCGCGGGCAATCCCGATGCACCGACGGCGGCGCGGGTATGGCGGCCCTTGTCGCCGAGGACCTCGACCATCAGATCGGAGGCGCCGTTGATCACCTTGGGATGATCGGCAAAGCCAGCGCCTGCATTGACGAAACCGGTCAGGCGCACGACTTGCTGAATGCGGTCGAGCGAGCCCAGCGCCGCCTTGGCCTGCGCCAGGATATTGAGCGCGCACAACCGCGCCGCCTTCTGACCATCCTCCACCGTCAGATCGGTCCCGACCGAGCCCGTCATTAGCGATCCATCGGCCGCCTTGGCGATTTGTCCCGAAATGAACAGCAGATTGCCGGCCTGTAGCGCGGGGACATAATTCGCAACTGGAACGGGGGCTGCGGGCAATTCGAGCCCCAGTTCTTGCAATCGTGCCTCGATATCGCCAGCCATCCGTGATCTCCTTGAAGCTCGAAGCCGAAACGCCTAGGTTTGGTGGGCAGGTTGTCCGCCGAACCGGCGATTTTTGCAACGGCCGCGAAAGGCCCCGGAGACCCCATGCAGTTTGCGCGAATGGTACGGATCATGGCCGTGGCGGTACCCGCCGCGGCAGCGGGCAGTGCGCCATCTGTGGCGCAGATCGTCAATCCGGTCGCCTCGCCTGTCCGCTTGCAACCGCACCGTGCCGTGTACGACGTCGTGCTTGACGAGACCGGTCCGGCGATGAGCATTTCCAGTATCTCCGGCCGCGTCGTCTATGAATTGATGGGCAGCACCTGCGAAGGCTATGCGCAGAACATGCGCTTCGTGACCGAGACGACGACGACCGAGGGTCAGGTGAATACCACCGATTTGCGCACTTCGAGCTGGGAAGACGCTGCCTCGCGGCGCATGCGTTTTTCGTCGTCCACCTACGGCAACGATCAGTTGGCCGAGCAGACGCAGGGCACGGCGACGAAATCGGATGCGCCCGCCAAGCTTGCCGATAAACCGGCCGCCCCGCCGGCGCCCACCGCCAAGATTTCCGAGGCAGGGCCGGGTGCGCAGCAGTCGCTGAACATTGATGTCTCCAAACCCGCCCGCAAGTCCGCCCAGATCGGCGAACCGGTTTACTTTCCCATCGATCATTCCGTCGCGATGATCCGCACTGCGAAATCCGGCAGCCGCGTGTTTTCCGGCAATTTGTATGACGGCTCGGAGGGCGGGGAGAAGTACTACTTCACCGCCGCCGTGATCGGTAACGCGTCGGCCAAAGATGAGCTGAAGGCCGTGCCCAAGCTGACTGGCGATGCCGCCAAGCTTGACGGGCTGCGCTCGTGGCCCGTGGCGATCGCCTACTTCAAGCCCGAGACGCGGCACTTCGATCAGCTGCCGCTCTATGAAATGTATTTCAGCTTTCATGAGAACGGTATCACGTCCAATCTCCTCATTGATCATGGCGACTATCGCCTGAAGGGCGAGCTCAAGGAATTGACGCTGCTCGATCAGAGCCCCTGCAAGTAGGGCTTAAATCTCGACCGGCCAGAGCCAAGCAGCTCCGCGCACGCCGCCCGCATCGCCCCAGCGCGGGGGCATGACGCGCACGCCTTGATCCTCGCCGAAAATGTGCGGCGCCATTCGCCCTGGCAACTCATCGTAGAGGTGCGCGAGCTTTGATAGTCCGCCACCAATGACGATCACGTCCGGGTCGAGCACGTTGACGACGACCGCCAGCCCCCGCGCCAGACGGTCCGCGTGGCGGTTGAGCGTCGCGCGCGCGGCTGCATCGCCGGCACCGGCGCCCGCAGCGATCACCGCCGCATCAATGGACACGCCCGTCGCGCGCGTATGATCCGCCGCCAGCGCCGGTCCGGAGACCCAGACTTCCATGCAGCCGTGCCGTCCGCACCAGCACGCTGGTCCTGGCCACTCCTCTGTCCCGGGCCAAGGCAATGGATTGTGGCCCCATTCGCCGCCAATGCCCCGGGGTCCGTCCATGATGTGCCGGTCGACGACAAAGCCGCTGCCACACCCGGTACCCAGGATCACGCCCAGAACCCGTGCGGCCCCGGCCCCTGCCCCATCGACGGCTTCGGAGAGCGCAAAGCAGTTGGCGTCGTTGGCAAGGCGGACACGCGGCCCCAGCCGCCGTTCCAAATCAGCAGCCAGAGGCTTTCCATTGAGCCAGGTGGAATTGGCGTTCTGCACCAAGCCGGAGCGAGGGGCGATGGATCCCGGCATGCCGATGCCCACACGGGCACCCCGACAATCCGCGTCCGCCTCGAGCGCTGTCACCACATCGGCCAGTGCATCCAACGTGGCGGCATAATCCCGTTGTGGCGCGGTCCGCCGCATCTCAGCGCAGACGTTCCCTTGGCGGTCGAGCGCGACGGCCGCGATTTTCGTTCCGCCAAGGTCGATGCCGATGCGGACTGCAGCGCGGGCGGCGCTCAATCGAAGCCCCCGTGACCGGCGCCATCCAGCAGCGCGCGTGCCGCGGAAATGGCTGACGGATCCAGTGCGGCATGGCTGGAAAAGACCATCAGCAGGGATTCATCGCTGAGCAGGTAGTCGAGCACGGCCACCTGAACCGGGACCGTTTCCGCGCCCGCGAACAGCGTGTCGGGCTCCAGCCCCGTCAGCGACATGAAGCGCCGGATGCGGTTCGGGTCCTCCGCCAGAAAGCCAATCGCTTGTATGGCGATCGTTTCGGCGGCCTCGCGGGTGAGGGCCTTGGGGCGGCCCGCCTTCAGCGCACACATCTGATTTACCTTCACAAAAGGTGACTGGGGGGATGATGCCCCATGTTTAAACTGTTGGTTACTGCTTCATGCGCACAGTGAGAACAAGGCGGCGACCGCTCGAATCGGTGCATCACGGTCCAGGTTTTTAGAGTTGGGATTAACCGGAAATGGCCTACCAGGATCAAGGCTTGACCGTCGAGGACCGCCCGCCCGGCGCGCGCGCCGGCCGAAAGCTTGTGCTCATCGTTGAGGATAACGAACTCAACATGAAGCTTTTCCACGACCTGCTCGACGCCCATGGCTACGACACGGTTCAGACCCGCAATGGCTTCGACGCTATCGCGCTCGCCCGCGCGCATCATCCCGATATCATTCTCATGGACATCCAGTTGCCCGAGGTCTCCGGCCTCGAGGTGACGAAGTGGTTGAAAGAAGACGACGCGCTGCGCGCCATTCCCGTTATCGCGGTCACCGCGTTCGCCATGAAGGGCGACGAGGAGCGGATCCGGTCGGGCGGGTGCGAAGCCTACGTGTCCAAGCCGATCTCCGTCATGACGTTCCTGGAAACCGTGAAGCGGTTTGCCGGAGCGCAGCGCGCATAATCAAACCCAGACGTTCAGGTCCCGAGTATCTCATCCAATGACCGCCCGCGTTCTTGTCGTCGACGACATCCCTGCCAACGTCAAACTGCTCGAAGCCCGGCTGACCGCCGAGTACTTCGAGGTTGTCACGGCGTCCAATGGGCCTGCCGCACTCGAGATTTGTGCGAGCCAGCGCATCGACGTCGTCCTCCTCGACGTGATGATGCCGGGCATGGACGGCTTTGAAGTCTGCCGCCGCCTCAAGTCGGAAACCGAAACCCAGCATATTCCCGTTATTATGGTCACGGCGCTCGATCAGCCCTCTGACAAAGTGCAGGGTCTGGAAAACGGTGCCGACGATTTTCTCACCAAGCCGGTTGACGATATCGCCCTGATCACGCGCGTGAAAAACCTCGCGCGCCTGAAAATGCTGAACGACGAAATGCTGATGCGCGCGTCAACCTCGCGCCAATTGGGCCTCAGCGACACCGCCGCCCTTCAGAAAGCGATGACCGTCCGCGCCGGCCGCATTCTGCTCGTCGACGACCATCCCCGGTCCGCCTCCCGCTTAGTCGACGTGATCTCTAAATCGCACGACATTTTTGTCGAGCGCGATCTTAACGCTGCCTTGATCAAGCTTGCCGAGCACAACTTCGACCTGCTGATCGTCAGCCTGAGCCTTGCCAATGCCGACGGCCTGCGGCTGTGCTCGCAGGTCCGATCGCTGGACCGGACCCGCCATCTGCCGATCGTGATCCTGGTCGAACCCGGCGACGAAGCCCGACTACTGCGGGGCATGGACATGGGCGTCAACGACTATCTGATGCGCCCCATCGACCGGCACGAACTCTTGGCGCGCATCAAGACCCAGATCAAACGCAAGCGGTTCACCGACTATCTCCGCAACCGCCTGGAAGAAAGCGTCGAACTGGCCATTACCGACGGTCTCACCGGGTTGCATAACCGGCGCTACATGGAGAGCCATCTGCAAACGCTGGTGGATGAATCGATCCGCACCGGCCGGCCGCTTTCGATCCTGGTCACCGACATCGACCACTTCAAGAGCGTCAACGACACGCACGGGCACGACGGCGGCGACATCGTGCTGAAGGAGTTTGCGGCCCGCCTGAAACGCAACACACGCGGCATCGATCTGGCCTGCCGAATGGGTGGCGAGGAATTCCTCATCATCATGCCGGAAACGGACTTGGCGCGCGCTTATCAAGTCGCCGAGCGGACCCGTGCGATGGTGGCGTCCGAGCCGTTTAAGCTCCGGCCCGATCTCCAGATCCGGGTCACGGCCAGCGTCGGCCTTGCCACTCTGGAGAGCCCGGATGATACGCCTGAGACCATTTTCAAGCGTGCCGATAACGCTCTTTATGCCGCAAAACGGCGGGGCCGCAACCGCGTCAGCGCCGACGCTGCTTAACCCAAGCACCTGAAATGATGTGGAAAACTTCGGCGCCGCGGCGGCGAATCGTGGGCGTGCGCAGTTGCGGCGTAATTCAGCCGCAACACGTCAAGAGAATTCCTTGAATCCGTACTGAACCTCTGTCAAAGTCCGGCTCGATAGGGTGAGCAAGGAGCTTCACGACCGAAAACTCCATGGGCGCTTCCGACTGGCCCCCGGACTCATCCGCAACTAAAGATTGTCGTTTACAATTGCCGATTGAGCGGCGAACGTAGGACGACTTTGAAATACCAGGTGGGACGTCAACGCCCTCTATGACCATCGCCTGGTGACGACGCCAGGGTCCGTGATCTTCTCGGAATGCTAACCCCGCTGCCGAGCGGTTACGGACCCTGGTCCCTCTCTCTTCCGGGAGGGCCCTTGCAATCAATTCAAAATCGATCGTCGATGTTTCAGCCGGAAAATGACCGGCCGCGCTGGCGTGTGCCGCGCAGACTTACTTGATCTTCGTTTCCTTGAACTCGACGTGCTTGCGCGCGACGGGGTCATACTTCTTGAACACCAGCTTTTCCGTCGACGTGCGCGGGTTCTTCTTCGTCACGTAGAAGAAGCCGGTGCCGGCGGTCGACAGGAGCTTGATCTTCTGCGTTACGGGCTTAGCCATGGTGAAGAACCTTCGAAAAACAACGAATTCGCGTTTGCGCGGGAAGCGCGGGAAGCGCGGGAAGCGCGGAACATACTGACGGGCGGTGCGAAGTCAAGCCGCCCGGTTCAGCCTCCGGTGCGCCCCTTAAGCACAACCCGTCGGAATGACCCTGACCGCCAGTAATAGAAGGGAATTTCGCGGTTCTGGCCCCGATCTAGGACATCTTTAAGGTCTTGCAGGACAAGCCGCGTGATCGAGGGCAGATCGTGCGCCGAGACGCGGTCGAACCCGAACCAGCCGATTTCGGATAATTCCCCGTCGGTCCGCGGAACGATGGTGCGGATGGCCGACGCATCCGCCAGGAAGAAGCGGGTGTCGTACCGCCGCGGCCGGCCCGGTGGGGTAATCGCGCGGGCCGCGTAGCGCAGATGGCCGAGATCCGGCCGCACGCCGCTGCCAACCAGTCCCGCCCAATCCAATGCAGGCGCGGCATCGACGGGCGACCCATCCACTGCGACCAGATACCCGGTCTCCTCGAAGGTCTCGCGGATCGCCGCAGTCACGAACGCCCGCATGCCACGCTCAGGATCGGCATGGCGTACGCCGCGCACCAGACAGGTGCGATCATAATCCGGTAAGGCGCCGGTGGGGGCGAGATCGCCGTCGTGCGTTTCAAGGCGTCCGCCGGGAAAGACGAATTTGTCCGGCAAGAAGACCGCGTCCGGTCGCCGCCGCCCCATGAGTATGCGCGGCTCGGGTCCGCTACGGTCGACGACGATCAAGGTCGCGGCCAGCAGCGGCCGTCCGGTAAAGGTTTTGGCGGCCGCAGGCGAGGTCACGCGTGTGGCGCCGCTTGGGGTTCGGGATCGGGCTCATCCGAGTGGCCGCCAAAGCCGTGCATCCGCAGCGCCCACTGCAGGCCGATGAGCCCGCCCTTCACTTTGGGCAAAAGCCACAGGCTCAAGATCAGCGTCAGCGGCAGCCAGATGACAAGATGAACCCAAGTCGCCGGTGCGACGGACTGCTCTAAAATCAGCAATCCGCCTATGATGATGTGACCGACGATGAACATGGTGAAGTAGGGCGGTGCATCGTCGGCACGCTGGTGATGCAGTTCCTCGCCGCAGGTCGCGCACACGGGAATGACCTTCAGGTAGCTCTCGTAGAGCTTGCCCGTGCCGCATGCCGGACACGTGCACCGGATGCCGTTCATGACTGCTTTCGGCCAAGACCGGTCGTTGGCGGGCGACTCGGGGTCGTTCGTGTAAATCTGATCCATGATCTGAACGTGGTCCCAATCCTGATCTGGGTCAAGCGTGCCACGGGGCCGCGCTATCGCTGTTACCGGCGCGGACGCCGCTGGCGCATGATGTGCCGTCCGCGCGGGCCTTTGACCGGCTTCAACACACCGCGCTTGCCCTCCGATACCATTTCGAAGCGCAAGGCGCCGGCCGACGGGATCGCCTCCACCAGTTTTACCTCGACCACATCGCCGAGCCGGAACGTTTCGCCGGTCTGCGATCCGACCAACGCATGCGCCTCTTCGACGTGATGAAAATAATCCTGCCCTAATGTGGAGATGGGTACGAAGCCGTCGGCCCCCGTCTCCTTCAAGCGCACGAACAGTCCGGACCGGGTCACGCCACCGATGCGCGCGGCGAAAACCGCGCCGATCCGGTCAGCAAGATGAAGAGCAACAAGCCGATCGATCGTTTCGCGTTCGGCGGCCATGGCGCGGCGCTCCGCATCGGAGATCGACTGTGCGATTGCCGCCAGACGCGGGATTTCCTCGTCGGTCAGACCATCGTCGCCGAGTTTTAGCGCGCGGATCAAAGCGCGGTGCACGAGGAGATCCGCATAGCGCCGGATCGGTGAGGTGAAATGCGCATACCGCGCGAGGTTCAAGCCGAAATGGCCGATGTTGTCGGGATGGTATTCCGCCTGTGCCTGCGAGCGGAGGATCACCTCGTTGACGAGTTCCGGCACCGGGAGCGACTTGGCCGCGGCCAGAACCTTGTTGAACGCGCCGGGCTTCAAGCTGCCGTGCGGCGGAACCTGCAAGTCCAAGGTTTCCAGAAAATCGCGCAGTGATTTCAGCTTTTCTTTCGACGGTGCATCGTGGACGCGATACACGAGCGGCGACTTTTTCTGTTCCAGACTTTCGGCTGCGGCCACATTCGCCTGGATCATCATTTCTTCGATGAGCTTGTGGGCTTCCAAGCGCTCCGGAATATATACGCCCGCGATGCGTCCCTTGTCGTCGAGCTTGATCTTGCGCTCGGGGAGATCGAGGTCGAGGGGTTCGCGCCGGTCGCGCGCGGCCTTCAGCGCCTGATACGCCGCCCATAAGGGTTTGAGCGCGCTTTCCACATGGGGTGCTGCCTTTTCATCCGGCGTGCCGTCGAATGCCAATTGGGCCTGCTGGTACGACAGCTTCACTGCCGACCGCATCATGGCGCGCAGGAAGGTATGGCTGCGCTTGTCACCATGCTTGTCATAGACCATGCGCACGGCGAGACACGCCCGGTCCTCGCCCTCGCGCAGCGAGCACAGGTCGTTGGAAATCTTCTCCGGCAGCATCGGCACGACGCGGTCGGGGAAATAGACCGAGTTGCCGCGAATTTGCGCCTCGCGATCAAGCCGCGTGCCGGGCCGCACATAGTGCGCCACGTCGGCAACGGCGACGATGACGATATGCCCGCCGGGGTTTTTCGGGTCCGTATCGGGCTCGGCATAGACCGCATCATCGTGGTCGCGCGCGTCGACCGGATCGATGGTGAGGAGCGGAATGCCGCGCAGGTCCTTGCGGTTCGCCATTTGCGGCTGCTTCAGATCGCGCGTCTCGTCGATGACGCTTTGGGGAAAGTCATCCGGAATGCCATGCGCGTGGACGGCAATGAGGGAGACCTTGCGCTCGTCATCGGGATTGCCGAGTGCTTCCACGATCTTGGCGCGTGGCGTCGTGAAGCGGCCGGTCTTGGCGAGTTCGAAGCGCACGAGGTCGCCGTCTTTGGCGTCCTTTTCGTCGCCCTTCTGAACCGGCCAGGATTTCAGTTCTTTCCGGTTGATGGGTTCAATTGTGCCACCGCCCCGGGAATGCGCGCGATAGACGCCGAGTAAGCGGCGCTGATCGCGCGGCAGTTTGCGGATCGCCTCGCCTTCGTACTTGAAGCCGGCCACATCCACGTCATCGAGCTTGGTGATCCGTGCCATGACATGATCGCCGACGCCCGGCACGCGGTCTTCATCGGCTGTGATGCGCGCGAGCGTGCGCGCCAAAATCAAGACACGCGGCTTCTCGCCTTCCTCGTGATCCCACACAACGGGTTCGCCGATCAGATCGCCGTCGCGGTCGCGCCCGACGATCTCCAATACGGTCACCGGCGACAGCGCCCCCTTCTCGCGCAGCGCCTTGCGATCGCCCGTCAGCGTGCCTTCGTCGGCCATTAAAGAGAGCAGCCGCTTCAGTGCAATCTTGTCGCCGCCTTTGATGCCGAAGGCGCGGGCGATCTCGCGCTTGCCTACCTTGCCCTGCGCGCCCTCGATGAACTGCATCACCTGTTCGCGGGTCGGCATCCCGTCCACGCCCACCGGTCGCGGAGCACCGCTCTGGCCGCGATCCCTGCGCGCGAACGAGCGGCCCCCGTGTCCGGCTGCGCCAGCGCCCCTGCGATCCTCGCCGCCTGAGCCTCCGGCTTTCCTCCGCCCCTTCTCGGGCTTGCGCGCCATGTGACCTTCGATCCTGCTGCCTCACTGTGCCGCTTCTCGCATGCAGCAGCGGACTTGGGAAGGGAAGGAGCCCGGCGGCAGGGGCTGGGATGCGGTTGTGCAGGCGCCCCGTGTGGACGGGACCGGCCGCCGCCTTCGGAGCGCCGCCGAATCGCTTTAGCGGGAAGAGGATTGGGTCTGGCCCGTTGTCGCCGGACCTGAACCCATCGACCGGAACCAGTATGCCCGTCCTCAGCCGCCTTTCATTTGCCGCCGCCTTACTGGCGGTTTCAGCCTTTAGCGCGCTCGCCAATTCCGGCGGGACGCCGTGGGTGACGGAGGTTCATGTGGGATCGGCACCGGCCAAGACCGTCGTCACCGGATCGCTGGGGCCCAAGCGACCCAAGTCGCACGCGCTCGACGGGATCGCGTCGTACTACTGGCAAGATCAGATGACGGCGTCGGGGGAGAAATTCAACAAGCGCGACATGACGGCGGCGCATCCCAGCTTGCCCTTCGGGACGCTGGTGGAGGTCACCAACACGCGCAACGGCAAGAAGACCGTTGTGCGCATAAACGACCGGGGACCGTTCAAGCCCGGCCGGATCATAGACGTGTCTGAAGCCGCCGCCGAAGTGCTGGACATGACAGGCCGGGGCCTGGCGCCGGTCAAGTTGCAGGTGGTCTCCAATCCTTAAGTAAGCCGGCGTTCATCCGTCTACGCTATACCGGCTGCCTTTCTGGCGCTGGAGCACAATTATGGCTGATGCCGCAAAGTTGCCCGTCTGGCGCACCGTCTACGATGCCCATGTGATCACGATTGAAAACTTTCTGACTCTGCTGCGCGTCGGTTGGGTTTGGGTGCTGCTGCTGGCGGTTACCGACGCGGCTCTCCATTGGTTTCTCTGGCCCTGGGAAGAGGCGGCTATTGCGCAGGGTGGAAGTGGCTCCATGTCCCTGCTGCTGCTTTCGACATATGTCTGGACGCTATTTGGAGCCTGTGTCGCCGTGCCGTGGCACCGGCTCGTCTTAAAGGGCGATGTCATCACGGCAGGCGGCATGTGGCCACTCGCGAAAGATATTGGTCGATATATCAGTTGGGCGCTCTTTCTGACTCTTTTAATTTTGGGACCGTTTTTGCTCGCGCTGTTTGCGATAGAAACCAATCTGACAGGCAGCGTGGACGGGCTGGTAGCCGATCAAAGTGAGGTGCCCGCTGGCGCAACAGATCCGGCTACTTGGCCATGCCTTATCTGCGCTGGAGCGCTTCTAATTCCGATCTCGTTGCTCGCCTATGTCCCAGTTCGCCTATCTCTGGTGTTGCCAGCCATCGCGCTGTCACGTCACGACTTTGGCGCTGGCGACAGTTGGCGAGCCACGCGGTGGAATTTTTGGCGCTTGTATCTGGGTTATTTCCTGACCATGACGGCTACATTTGTCCTACTCGCTTTCGCTTTGTCACTGACTGGACTTGATGAAGTGAGGACGCGGGAGATTGCAGTCCGAGATGCCTTGATCGCCGATACCATCCTATTTCTTGCTGGTATGTTCACCGTTACCTACATGTCGCTGGCTTATCGCCACCTCGTGGAGGACCCGGCAACCATGTCGGCGCAATAGGGCTTGGCGTGACCGATATGCGCCGGTAAATTCCGGAAAGTGCTTATCGCTGTTCGCTGAGACCCGCCCCCATGGCCTCCGACAAAATTGTTCCGGCCCGCGCTGAGCGGAGTGCGGCGGTGCAGATGCTGCGGACCGCGCTCATCGAAAAGAAGATGACGCAGGCGGAGCTCGCGGACGCGGCCGAGTGCCATGAGAAGACGATCCAGAATTTGCTCGGCGGGCGGGCGGTGCGCGAGCAGACGCTGTTCGATGTCTGCATGGTGCTCGGGCTCGACTATCAGCGGCTCAAGGAGTTGTGGTCGGGTGCAATGTCGACTGCACAGCCGATGGATCTCAAGGGCGAGGGCGGGCTGGTCGCTCCGGTTTACATGGGCGCTTACACGCGCGCGGGCGTCGATCACTATATCGGCAGCTATCTGACGCTGCGGCCGGCGTTCGCGGTGCCAGGGGCGATCGTCGCCTATCGCACCGATATCATCTGGGACCCGGAGTGGCCGTCGCTTATTTTCGAGGAGCGCGACCGGCCGGATCAGCCGTTCTCGCATCGCGGGCGGCTCTACATCCCCTCGTCGTCGATGTTCATCCATCTCGTGTCGCTGACCAAGGGCGCGATGCGGATGGTGGTGGTGTCACAGTTAGATCAGGCGGGCGAAATGCGCGGGCTGATTACGACGCTCAATAAGCAGGGGCGGTTTTTCGTGCCAGTCGCAGCACCGATCGCCTATCTCAAGCGCTCGGACTTCAAGGGCGCGGCGCTAGGCGAGGTGGCATCGGGTCAACCCGGCTACGCCGAATACAAACGCATTCTCGACGAGACGATTGCGGAAGGATACGCGCGGCTCGCTGCGCCTTAAGCTTGGATCAGGCGCTGCCGCTCGACGCGGATGGGCGCTCGGCCGGCTTGGCGGGAGGTGGCGGGGATGATGTTGCATCGGCTCCAGATTTAGCCGTGACGTTGGACTTGGTGGGCCGGGCCTCGCCGCCGTCCAGATTGTCTTTCGGTTTGAGGTGGCGGCCGGCGCGGACGGATTCGAAGTGCGCGCGCAGGTTGACCGTGGACCGCTTGCCGATAGCGCGGCGGTTGGTGGCGAGCCACTTTTCGGCTTCCGTGCGGCCGGCGGCGTGCAGGTGATTGAGCAGTTCCATATCCGGGTGGATCATCGACTTGTCGGAGAGCAGGCCCGTGTAGGGGGCGGCTTCGACGAGATGGAACCGGTGCTGAGCCAGCGGACGCAGCCGCGAGAAGCGCGAGCGGACGGCACCGTGCATGGCTTCGCGCGCCATTTCGATGATTTCGACATCGCGGATCAGCGGCGCGTTGAACGTCAGGCGGTTGACGTGGGCCTGGATTTCGCGCGCGCCCGTCGGCAGGCCTTCCTTTTTCAAGGGCGAGAGCTGCACGATCAGCGTGTCGGCGACGGGGCTTTCCATGGCGAGCGTGACGAGGTCGGGATTGGCGGAGAAACCGCCGTCCCAATAGGCCACGCCGTCGATCTCGACCGCATGATGGAGGGCCGGCAGACAGGCGGAGGCGAGCACTGCATCAACGGTTAGCTCCTCGCGACGGAAGAGGCGGGCTTCGCCGGTGGCGACTTCGGTGGCGGCGATCAACAGTTCGATGGGCGAATGTTTGCGGATGGCTGCGAAATCGATGGTTTCGTTCAACAGGCGGCGCAGGGGATCGAAGCCCAGCGGATTGAATTCATAGGGCGACCAGAGAGACGCCCAATGGGCCAGCGGGGCTGAGCGCGAGAGCGTGAACAACACGGGATTGAGGCGCAGGAATTCGGGCATGCCGGCCTTTGCGACGGCCTCCCAAACCTGGCGCAATTTCGCGCGCGCGCCTTCGGGGCCGTTTTCGGCAAGGCCTGCCGCGAGTGCCGTGGCGTTGATCGCGCCGGCACTCGCCGCACTGACCCAAGAGAGCTGGAGCGAACGGTCCTCGAGCAGGCGGTCCAACACACCCCATGTGAAGGCGCCATGCGTGCCGCCGCCCTGGAGTGCCAAATTCAATTTCAATCGACGCCGGAAAATGTCCACGCGTGTCTGACCCCGCTGCATGTTCGTGAAACGCGGATTGCTCGATCCACGGTCCGAACGTTACGCAACACCCTGACGGTATCATGGCCGGAGTGGTACGGGGATGACACATCACAGGACTGCATTGCGTGCCGCCAATGCCGTGACCCGATAGACACGGGCGTTTCGCGCGGCTGGTCAAAACGTCGCGCGCGGGACGGGATGCCGCAATGTGCCTGTTAAACGAACAGCGGCTGCATGGTGGGCAGCAAACGGCCGCGTGAAATTTCGACGACATCGCCGTCGGCGTCGGCAAGGCCGCGCACGATCATTTCGATGCCATCGGATGAGAAGCGATACAGGTTATAGCGGGCGAGCGGCTCGGGGCCGTGTGTTCGAAACGCCGAACCGGAGGCGACGCCGACGACGGGAACGGGATGCTCGCGCGATGGATGCCAAACGAGGCTGTCGCGATGGTTGTGGCCGTGCAGAACCAGATTCGCACCGGTGCGGGTGAGCAAAGCTGCCATCTCAGCGGCATCTTCCAGTGCGCGGCGCGGAGCGGTCTGGCCGGGCAGCGGCGGGTGGTGGATGAGCACGACACAAATCAGACCCGCGGCCTTCAACTTGATCAGATCGCTTTCGAGACGGTCGCGTTGATCGCTCCCGATGCGGCCGGCGGCGACGAGGGGGCGCGTCGGCATGGCGGAGTTCAGGCCGATGATTGCCAATGGACCGACGCGGCGGATAAAGGGAAATGTCTGCGGCGGCCGGCCGGCGAATTCCGCGCCCCACGCGTCGGCGGCGATGTAGTCGCGCCAGATCTCGGTGCAGCCGGGTCCCTGCATGCGGCGCGTGTAAATGTCGTGGTTGCCGGGGATGGCGGTGACCTTTTCGGGCGTGCCAACGGTGGCAAGCCATGTCAGCGCGGCGCCGATTTCATCTGGCAGGCCGAGATTGACGATATCGCCGGTGACGGCGACGTGATCGGCGCCCTGGCGCCATAGATCGGCCACGAGGCGATCGGCGATATCCTGGCGGTGGACGAGGCGGCGGTTGCGGGCCCAGTTCAAGTAGCCAAGGCCGCGTTTGATGTTCCAATGGCCGACGCCGAAGCCGAGGATCGGGGTCAGGTGCAGGTCGGAGATGTGGGCGAGACTGAACAGCTCAGACATGCAGGACTTTCGACATTCAGGTTAGCATTTACTATTTTGCAGATGCAGTTGCTGCTTGCCAATCGGCTTCAGGGCATCGAAACGGTTGGTGTGTCATATCCTTTATTGATTGTTTGTTTGAGGCCCGTTCTTGATGCCGTCCGAAAAAATCGTCATGCCGGTGTTGCAGCGCTACTGGCGGTGGGTCCGCGGGATGACGCTCGGCGCGCAGGGTATGGTTATCGACGACGCGGGGCGGGTGCTGCTGATCCGGCATACCTACAGGCCGGGATGGCATTTCCCAGGTGGCGGAGTGGAAAAGAACGAGCCGATCGGAATTGCGCTGGAACGGGAACTGCGCGAAGAAGCCGGCGTGGCGATCGACGGCGCACCGGAGCTTTTTGGCATGTATGCCAACTTCCGGTATTTTCCTAACGATCACGTGGCCTTTTTTCTGGTGCGGTCGTGGACGCAGCCGGTGGTGCCAGCGGCCAATAGTGAGATTGCCGAGCAGGGTTTTTTCGGGATCGATGCGCTGCCGGAAGGCACGCATCGGGCGGTGCTTGCGCGCATCGCCGAGGTGTTCCACGACCGCCCGCGCGACCCGATGTGGTAACGCACCGGTGGACCCCCTGTTCCATCCGTGCTAGCTCGCGCCGCATAAGTTATCCCAGCCCTTTAATTGCCAGATCTTCGATGTCCGACAGAGTCCTCATCCGCAACGCTGAAGCTGCCGATGTGCCCGCCATCGCGGAGCTGCATGCACGCGTGTTCGGCCCGGGGCGGTATGCGCGTTCGGCCTATCGCGTGCGGGAGGTCCGGCGCGACGGCAATCCGCTATCCGATTTCTGTCACGTCGCGACGCGCGGCAACCGGCTGATCGCCACGATTACGCTCAGCGAGGTGAAGATCGGCGGCGTGCCCGGCGCGTTGATGCTTGGGCCGATCTGTGTCGATCCGGACTTCGCGGGGCAAGGATATGGGCGGCAGTTGATTGCGGAAGGTTTGCAGGATGCGCGCTCGGCGGGTGTGTCGCTCGTGATCCTGGTGGGCGACGAACCCTATTATGGCAAACTCGGATTCAAGCTTGTTCCGCCGGGACAGATCACATTGCCGGGGCCGGTCAATCCAATGCGGCTCTTGGCGTATCCGTTGAAAGACGGCGCGATCGAAGCGGCGCACGGTCTTGTGACGTCGGCTTAGCGATCACATCAGGCCGAGACGTTCGAGCGTTTCGGGGATGCGTTCCTTGACCTTGAAGAAGCCGGCGCGGGCATACGGCCAAAAGGCGCTGTCCCAATTGCGGCGGACCTCCATGGCGGCAATGCCTGAGCCGCCAAGTTTTTCGACGAAGGCATCATACGTTTCGCGCGACGGGCCGACGGGGACTTGTGCTGTTACGAGTTTCTCAACGCCGTGCGCATGGCACAGCGCGATGGCGCCGTCCGGCTCGGCGGTGGCGAGCGACGTGACGGGGCAGCCGAAAAATCGTTCCGCGCGGGCCGCTGTGTCGGCGATGGCCGCGGTGCGGAACGCGAGGACGTGTTCGGCCAGACCCGGATGGCTCGTATCAGCGGGAAGCAGCGCCACGCCTTTTACTTGCGCGGCGTCGATGGGCCAGCGTTCGGGGGTTAGATCGTCTTCGTTGACGAGCAGCACGACGGGTTCGCCGGGCGGTATGCTCATCGGCGTTTTGAGGCGCGTGGCGGGCGGTGCTTCGGGACCGTCGAGGGGTTCTGGGGCTTCGTTCAATTGGCCCGCGGGATCGAAGCGGCCTTCGGTGTAGGTGCGAATGTTGTCGGCGCGCGCGACGTAGTGCTTGCCGCGCGTGTGGAGGCCTGCGACCCAGCGCCACGAGAGCGTGTTTGAGGCCGGATCGCCGTCGAGCAGATTGCGATAGAAGAAATTCGCACCGAGCGTCCAGGGCAGTTTGAGGGTGAAAATCCAGATGGATGCAAACCACATGCGGGCGTGGTTGTGGACGTATCCCGTGGTGACGAGTTCTTTCGCCCAGGCGTCGAAGGGAGCGATGCCGGTTTCGCCGGCGATGGCCGCTGCATGGGCTGTGGCGAGGTCGGGGAATTCGCGCAGCGTGTCCTGGTCGCGTTCGAGTTCGGCGAGATAATCGCTCCACACGCCGGGGCGCTGTTCGAGCCAACCCTTCCAGTATGTGCGCCAGCAAACTTCCTGGATGAACTTGTCGGCGGCGGAGATGCGGTGCGTGGAGAGAACCGCGCGCACGACTTCGTCTTCGCCGATCAGGCGGTGGCGCAGGTAAGGCGAGAGGACCGAGACGTTGCCGCGGTAATCGGGCCCGAGATCGAAATTGCGCGATTTTGCATACGCGCCGCCGGCGCGCGGCACGAAATTCTTGAGCCGCAGCAGACCGTCTTCCCGTGCCGGACGACACGCGTGCGTCATGCCGACTTGCGAACGGGGGCGCGCACGATCGCTTTAATGGCGCCGCGCGAGCGGCCGGACTGCTCTTGGATCTGGCGATCCTGCTCCTCGATGACGGCTTGAGCCGGGGCATCGCCTTCCAGGCCGCCGAGAATGGCTTCAGATACGCGGCGATTAGATGTCATCGTGCCGTCTTCGTAGGTGACGTTGAACATCACGAACGATTCTTTGGCGGTGGGCTTGCGAGCCATGTGGACTACTCCATGACGACCGTTAGCGCGTGCAAAGCACGGCGGGCCGAAGGTTTCCAGTGAACTTCCAGACAGGATGCTTGTGACGTGTGCGGCGTTGCGGCACGTCCCTGTTCAGGCGAGGAAGGGATCCTTCATCAGGATCGTGTCGTCGCGCTCGGGGCTGGTGGAGAGGAGCGTGACCGGGCAGCCGATCAGTTCCTCGATGCGGCGGACATATTTGACGGCCTGGGCCGGCAATTCGCCCCAGCTGCGTGCGCCGCGCGTCGATTGCGACCAGCCTTCGAAGGTCTCGTAGACCGGTTGTACGCGGGCTTGCGCATTCTGACCGGCGGGAAGACGGTCGAGTTTGTCGCCGTCGAGGGTGTAGCCGACGCAGATTTTGATTTCCTCGAAGCCGTCGAGCACGTCGAGTTTGGTGAGTGCGATGCCGTCGATGCCGGAGACCTTGCACACCTGGCGCACGAGCACGGCGTCGAACCAGCCGCAGCGGCGCTTGCGGCCGGTGACGGTTCCGAATTCGTGGCCGCGTTCGCCGATCTTTTCGCCGACCGCATCGTCGAGTTCGGTGGGGAACGGACCGGAGCCGACGCGCGTCGTGTAGGCCTTGGCGATGCCCAGCACGTAACCGACGGCGCGCGGACCCATGCCGGAGCCGGTGGCGGCTTGGGCGGCGACAGTGTTCGACGAGGTCACGAACGGATAGGTGCCGTGGTCGATATCAAGCAGCGCGCCTTGCGCACCTTCGAACAGGATTTGCTTGCGGTCGCGGTTTGCCTGGTCGAGCAGTTCCCAGGTGACATCCATGAAGGGGAGGATCTTGGGCGCGATTTCGGTCAACTCGGTGATGAGTTCCGCCTTTGCAACGAGGGGCTTGCCGAGGCCGGCGCGCAGCGCGTTGTGGTGGACGAGCAGGCGGTCGATTTTTGCTTCAAGTGTGGCGAGGTTTTTCAGGTCCTGAACGCGGATGGCGCGGCGGCCAACTTTGTCTTCGTATGCGGGGCCGATGCCGCGGCCGGTCGTGCCGATCTTGGCGGTGCCGGCGGCTTCTTCGCGGATGACATCGAGTTCGCGGTGCAGGGGGAGAATGAGGGTGGCGTTTTCGGCGACGCGGAGGTTGTCGCGCGTGATGGCGACGCCTTGCTTGCCGAGCTTCTCGATTTCCGCGATCAGCGCCCAGGGGTCGACGACGACGCCGTTGCCGATGATGCCGAGTTTGTTCGGGCGCACGACGCCCGAGGGCAAAAGCGAGAGTTTATAGGTGTTTTCGCCGATGACCAGCGTGTGCCCGGCGTTGTGACCGCCCTGGAAACGCACGACCACGTCGGCACGCTCAGAGAGCCAATCAACGATTTTGCCTTTGCCTTCGTCGCCCCATTGAGCGCCGACCACCACAACATTGCCCATCGCGAGCCTCTAGACGTGCCTTGGCCCCAGCCGTCCGCTAACGGATCGCGGTTGCCGGGGCCAAGGGGATTTGAACCAATTCGGCCCTGCTTATAGCCCAGAATCGATGCCGCCCAACACCCCAGATGCCGCCTAGATGCCGCGCCTCGGCTGGCCCGATCCGGGCCCGGTTTGACGGGCGCAAGGGTTGCCTATAGACCCCAAGTTCACGCCCGCTTCCGGACCTCCCCGACATGCCCTCCCGCACTTCCAGCGCCTCTCCGGCGACGGCCTATCTGTTCCTCACCCTGACGATGGCTTTGTGGGCTGGAAATCACATCCTCGGCCGTTGGGCGCACGGCCATATCCCGCCGATGACACTCTCCTTTCTGCGCTGGACGCTGGCCGCCGTTCTCATGTTTCCGTTTGCCTATGGGGCGATGCGCGCGGACTGGCCGGTGATCCGGCAGAACTGGAAGCGGATGCTTCTGCTCGGCTTCATGGGCTCGGGCATTTACAATACGCTGCAGTACATCGCGCTCACCGAGACCACGGCGACGAATGCCGCGATCCTCAATTCTTGGGGTCCGATCCTGATCGTGCTGGCAGGCGCCACGATCTTTGGCGACCGGCTGCGCGCGATGCAGATCATCGGCATGATGGTGTCGCTCGTGGGCGTGGGCGTCGTGGTCCTGCAGGGCGAGTTTGAGCGGATCTACGCTCTCGCATTCAATCGCGGCGATCTCGTCATGTTGTTTGCGACAGGCGTGTGGGCGCTCTACACAGCGCTCCTTCGGGTGCGGCCGGCGATATCAACGATGAGCTTTGCCGGCGTCACGTATGTCATCGCAGGCGTCGTGAATTTGCCACTGGCGGGGTGGGAATTCGCGCACGGCCAGCGGATGGAGATCACCGGGGAGACGATCGCGGCGGTATTCTATGCGGGCGTGCTGGCGAGCCTCGTTGCCTATTTCTTCTATGCGCGCAGTGTTGAGACCATCGGCGCCAACCGGACGGGCGTGTTCATCCACTTGATCCCGCTGTTTACGAGCGTGCTGGCGTTCGTCTTTTTGGGCGAAGTGCCGGCGCTTTATCACGCGGTCGGTTTTCCGCTCATTTTGGCCGGTGTGTTTCTCGCGCAACGTTAGGCGGCAGTCTTCCGCTGAAGGATCGCGGCGGCGGCGTTGATCACCTTGATGCGTTCTTCACGGGCGGCGCGGTCGGCGTCATCGCTAGCCAGATCGGGATGCCAGGATTGGCGCAGGCCTTCGACGACTTTGCGGATGACGGCTTCGCTCGCGCCCATGTTCAAGCCAAGAAACGCGAGCGCGTCGTCGCGCGTGACGGGCATGCCCGTGGAGGCGGCGATGGCCGACAACGCAGGCGGACCGGGATCATCGCGCACAGTCAGCGCTTGCCCTGGCTGATCGGCGCATGCGCGATCGAAGCCCGGCAATATCGGCTCGATGGGACCGCGCACGGGGCCGGCGGCGACGGGGCTTGCGGCCTGCTTCTTGAGGATCACGAGCAGAATCGCGAGTGTGGCGGCGGCAATTAGAATGGCAAACGCGATGGGGGGAACGGAGAGGCCGGGGCCGCCCGTCGCGCTCCAGCCTTCGACGCGCGGGCCGGTATCAGAGGCCGTTTGCGCAGGCGGCTGCGGCGGCGGCGTGATTTCTGCTGCTGCGACGACAGTTTCCGTTTTGCTTGCGGTCTCGACTTCTTTCGCCGCCGGATTGTTGAGGATCGTCGGCATCACGGGCGCGGCCGCATCGGGCGTCTTGGTTTCAGGCTTTGCCGTCTCGGCAACAGGTGCCTGCGGCGCGGTTGTGCTGGCAGTTTCCAGCGGCTTCGTTTCAGCCGGTTTCGGTTCGAGCACGACTTCGGACTTCGGCGGTTCGGCGGGCGTTGGCGGAGCGACAAGTTTGGGTGCGTCGGCCTCTTTTGGCTTATCGGCGGCCTTCGGCGTTAGCGCGGGGGCGAACGAGGGATCGCCTGCCGTCTCGCGATCACGTCCGGCGCGTGCGTCGGGCGGCGGCGGGACATCCTCCAATTCGGCGACGCGCGGATCGAGCGGGGTGAAGATTGCATCGACGCCAGCCATGGGGGCGAAGCCGTCGGGCAACTCAACGACGCCCATGGTGTGGCGGGCTGCTGGAAACGGATAGCTGTCCTGCGGTTCGCGCGGCCCCATGCGATAATAGAGGCGGCCGTCGTTGTTGTAGAATGCGCGGCCGTCGGTGGCTTTGGAGATGGCGGCATAGACGTCGGACCAATCGGCGCGGCCGCGGCCGCAGGCCATCGTGAAACTCTGCACGAGGAAGGTTCGGCAGCGATCGGGGTTCTGTTCCGAGCAGGCGCGATACTGGTCCTGCCGGCGGGCGCCGTAGATGCGATAGGCCTGATCGCCCGAAGGGCGCACCTGCACGCGCCCACCGACGACGTTACACTCGAAGGGCAGCACGATCTGCTCGGCGGCGTGCGCGGGGGCGGCCGTCCATGCGCTCAGCAAAAGCAGCAGCAGTAAAATGGGTGCGCCTGTGTGGCGCCAAATCAAGGATGTGCTCATGCTGCGAACCCTAGCCGCAAGCGTGGCATCTTTGTGTCGAGATGAGGCGCGACCCCTTCCGGGACCGCGCACCGTTGCCGCTAAGACGCGTTCGTTATGCTCAGCCGTACGCTCCTAGGCCGACACGCGGCCGACTTCCATCAGGAGGCGTTCGGCCTTGGCGTCTTCGATGCGGTTGGCGAAGCGCTTGGCTTCCTGTTCGTCGCGAACCGTTTTCGCGAGAGTGAAGGCGGCGCCCAGCATGGAGACGGTGGCCATCGACAGATAGCCCTTGATCCACAGGTCGGCGGGGATGGCCCAGATGCCGAGCACCATCATGCCGACGGCGAAACCGAAGAAGATGTAGGTGAAGGTGAGCCAGGCCGGCGTGTTCTTGGTGGCGGTGGACATGGTGAAGGTTCCTTGATCGCGGGGGGTGAGGGGTTCGGTGGAGCGCGTGGCGGAGGCAAAGTTCGTGCGCGCGGGGCGGGTGGTCATGTGCCGCTCTCCGCGTCATGTGCTTTGCCGGCGGATGCTTTGAGGCGGGCCAGGACGTCGGCGGGCTTGGTTTTCTTCACGCTGCCGAAGCCAGCGGCAGCGAGACGGTCGGTGAGATCGCGGCCACTTTCGCGGCTATCCAATTCGTCGAGTGCGGCGGCAACATCTTCTTCGCGGGCTTGAACGTCGCGGATGCGGATGAGGGTTGCTTCGGCTTCGCGCAGCGCGCCGGTGCCGACGCTGAGAGCGCGGCGTCCATTCGCTCCCGCGCGGCGAAGCGCTTCCTGGGCGCGGGCCATTTCGAGGCCGCGGCGCAGGTCGGCCAAACGCAGGCGGCCGTCTTCGGAGAGTTGCTTCAAGCGGCGCACGTCGCGGGAGAATTTTTCGACGGAGGCTGTGCGCAAGGCGCGCTCGTCTTCGTTGGCGGCGATGACGGTCGCGACCTCGGAGGCTAGATCTTCGCGGTTGGCTTCGAGGGCGTCGCGAGCGGCAATTTCGAGTTCCGCGATACGGCCTTCGAGGGCCGCGACGGCGCGTTCTTCGCTTGCCTGATGGGCCATGGCGCAGGCCAGTTCGCGGCGGGCGTGTTCGAGGCTGCTGGCTGCGTCGCGCAGCTGCTGCTCCAGGACGCGGATGGCGTTGGCATCGAAGAGGGCTTCTTCCGCCTCGTTGGCGGCGCCGCGCAGAAGTGTGGTGACCATTTTCAACATGGGAGATCCTTTCTAAAACGGGTCCGAACAGAGCCCGGAAGCGAGACACGATTGGGAGACGCCCGCCGTGAACTATGTTCAAGTCAAAATATGCCGCGAATATGAACTTTGTTCAAGGGTGACGTTGAACCGGGTTCGCGACGGCTGGAATCGTGCTTAATTACCGATGAATGGCCCGACAGACCAAAAAGCCCGCCGCCGCACCGATACCCGCTGCCGCCGATCCCGAGATCGCCGGACGGGAAGCTTTGCGCGGGGTCATCCTCAAAATCGCCGGCAGCATCGTCGCCACCGAAGGGCTTCCTGCCGTGCAAGCGCGGCGTCTGGCGGCGGAGGGCGGCTGCTCGGTCGGCACGCTCTATAATATCTTTGGCGACCGGGACGGTCTGATCCTGGCCATCAACCGGGAGACGATGACGGCGCTCAGCGTCCCGCTGGAGGCCGCGCGGCAAGCATCAGCGACGGCGCCGCTGGAGGCGCGGCTGATGGCACTGGCGGCCGCCTACATGACGTTCGCGCTCGAAAACCGGAACCGGTGGCTTGCGGTGTTCGAATTCCGGCTGCCGGATGATGCGGCCCTGCCAGCGGATTTCGTGGCAGAGCGGGCGCGACTCCTGGGGCTTCTGGTGGAGACCATCGGCTCGGATGTGCCGGATGCGGCCCAACGCCAGACGGCGGCACGGGCGCTCTTCGGCGCGGCGCACGGTATCTTGCATCTAGCGGTCAACAACCGCCTATCCGACTTCGATCGCAGCGAACTGGAGCGCGACATCCGCTTCATCGTCAAAGCCGCGGCGGCGGGGATGCGGAAGATGGCGTGATGTGGATGTGGTAGCGGGACCCGGACTTGAACCGGGGACCTACGGATTATGATTCCGCCGCTCTAACCAACTGAGCTATCCCGCCTAACCAGAGCGCCGTCTATAGGGACGGGGTGGTGAGCCTGTCAAGCGGCGCGCCGCCTGAAACGCGCGCCGACGCGTGTAAAGAGACTGGTAAGGAGACTGGGCCGGCGGCGCTTTGGGCCCCGCCGGAGTGCATGGTGCTATTCGGCGGCGATGCGCTTGGCCTCGGCCGACTTCTGAAAGCGCATCATGGTGAAGATGCCGAACGGGCGGACGGACTTGCGCTCGATGAGTTTGAGGTCGTCGCAGACCATGACGCGCGAGTGGTCGAACACGGGGCGCCAGCCGATCAGTTCGGCGAAGGGGGCCATGCGGCGCTCGACCCAGCCGCGCACGCCTTCTTCCTGGCTGAAGTGATTGACCAAGATGACTTCGCCGCCGGGCTTGGTGACGCGCGAGAGTTCGCGCATGACCTTTTCGGGATCGGGCACGACCGTCATGACGTACATGGCGACCGTGGTGTCGAAGGTGTGGTCGGGGAATTCCAATTCGCCGGCATCCATCTCGTGCAGGCCGGTGACGTTGGTGAGGCCCAGCTCCTCGACGCGCTGGCGGGCCTTATCGAGCATGTCCGTCGACAGGTCGATGCCGACGATCTCGAGTTCGCGCTTGTAGTCGGGAAGCGAGAGGCCGGTGCCGACGCCGACTTCGAGCAACTTGCCCGAGCGGTAGCGGTTGATTGTATTGGCGGTGTGGCGGCGGCCTTCGGCGGCGACCTTACCAAAGGTGCTGTCGTATACCGGCGCCCAACGGCGATAGGCCACCTTCACGTCGTCTTCGTGGATATGGCCGATGTGTACAATACGGCCACCAGCCTTCTGCACCTGTGGTTTGGTGCGCTTTGCCTTTGGCCGCAAATTCGAAATCATCTGCCAACCTCGTCCTTTGTCGTTGCCCCCGCACACCCGGGCGATGCCGGGTCTGCTACCTTTACCGTGCCACGGTCTGCGGTGTTCCCGCTTCTGCGGCGTGCATGCGATCCGCCGCGTTCAGCACCGGCCCTTCGGCGCCGCGCAGCGTCTTGACGATTGTGCCGCCGCCCAGAACACGGGCCGCGTCACCGCCGTCGGCGTAGAACACGCAAGCCTGACCGGCCGCGATGCCCTGCTGGCCCTCGCTCAATATCACCTTGATCGAGCCATCTTCGGCTGACGTCAATATGGCAGGTTGTGTCGGCTGTGAGGAGCGCACGCGAACATGCACCGCGCGCGCGGCGGCGGCAGCCTGTTCCAACGGCTCATCACCCAGCCAATTCACGCCCTTGAGAATGAGAGCTGCGGTTTCCAGCGCCTGACGCGGGCCGACGACGACTTCGTTCTTGGCTGCATCGAGGCGCACGACGAAGAGCGGTTCGGGGCTAGGGATGCGGATGCCGCGGCGCTGGCCGACGGTGTAATTGATGATGCCGTCGTGGCGGCCGAGGCGGCGGCCATCGATGTGGACGATATCGCCTTCCTTGAGCGCGCCGGGCTTCAGACGCTCGATCACATCGGTGTAGCGGCCCTTGGGGACGAAACAGATGTCCTGGCTGTCGGACTTGTCGGCGACGGGCAGGCCCAATTCGCGGGCGAGTTCGCGCACGTCGGCTTTCGGCATGTCACCGAGCGGGAACATGATGCGTTCGAGCTGCGCGCGCGTCGTGGCGAAAAGGAAATAGCTCTGGTCACGGTCGGCATCGCGGGCGCGGCTCAGAACCGGGCCATTGGCCGTGTGCTCGAGGCGAATGTAATGACCGGTTGCCAGCTTTTCGGCGCCCAGTTCCAGCGCCATGCCGAGAAGATCCTTGAACTTGATCTCCTGGTTGCAGGTGACACACGGAATGGGCGTCTCGCCGGCCATGTAGCTATCGGCGAACGACGACATGACCTTGTCGGCGAAGCGGCGCTCGTAATCGAGCACGTAATGGGGAATGCCGATCAGGTCGGCGACACGGCGGGCATCCTGAATGTCCTGGCCGGCGCAGCAGGCGCCTTTGCGGGCGGTCGCTTCGCCATGGTCGTAAAGCTGGAGCGTAATTCCGACCACATCGTAGCCCTGGCGCTTTAGAAGAGCGGCGACCAGCGAACTGTCGACACCGCCCGACATGGCCACGACCACGCGGCCGCGTGCGGCGGCAGCGGCGGTATCGATCGGGTTGTCGGCGCGCGCGGTCACGGCTTTTCGGGCTCTCTCGCAATTAACAACGGTTCGTTTAGAACCTCTGCCTGTCGGCTGGCGGCTTGCCCGCATCCAACTCGAACATTGGGTCTGAAACAGACGTCACATGCCCATCATGATCCACAGAAGCGTCATTTCTGCGGCATCGCAACATGACGGTTGCAGAGACGTGGTACAAGCGCCTTGTTTACCGCTCCACCGCCTTCGATGACAAGCGCGGTTCTAAAACGCGCTGCGAGACATTTTTTTGCGGTTGGCTGATGATTTTTTTCACGCTCGCGCGCCCTCGACCGGGCTCGGCTTAGGAAAACGGGCAAGGCGGAGTTAATCGGGCGCTCAGAACGGCACGAACGTACCGCTGCGGGATCAACCTTAATCGCGCGCACACCATTGGCGAGACAGCGCGTTATGGTATGTTTACTCAATAGGTTAGGTCGAATTTAAGACCGGCTTGCTAGGGTGTTTTTGCGTGGTCATCAAGGTGTACCGAGTATCATGACCGAACATCAAATGAGAGGGCGTTCGCGTTACGTCATCGGGCCCGATGGGTCGCCGTTGACGGTTGCGGATCTGCCGCCCAAAGACACCAAACGTTGGGTCATCCGCCGCAAGGCGGAGGTCGTCGCGGCTGTTCGCGGGGGCCTGCTCAGCATCGAAGAGGCCTGCGACCGCTACAAACTGACCGTGGACGAATTTTTGTCCTGGCAGCGGTCGATTGACCAGCATGGGCTTCCGGGCCTGCGCGCCACGAAAATTCAGGATTATCGCCGCTAACCGCCGGTGTGCGGTTCAGGGCGAATAACGCGCCGCTTCGGTTGCCGAGGCGGCGCGTATTGGTTTTGGCTTAACGTGGAGCGGTAGCGGCCGGTTTGGCAGGCTTTGCGGCGGGCTTCTTAACGGCCACTGCTGCCGGCGCGGCCGGCAGTTCCTGGGATTTTGCCGCGGCGGCCGCCGATGGCCCGTCACTGCACTCCTCCTCGCCGGCGGCCCAGCGGCGCGCATCGCGGGTTAACGGCTCTGCGATTTCGGGCGGCAATTTAAAATTCTCGATGTCGACCGTGGTGCCTTCGGGCGCGGGCACGACCGCCAGCTTCCAGGCACGGATCGAGCGCGGGTCGGTGGCTTCGCGGTCGCGCAAGTGAATGCTTATGACGGAGGCGCCGCCCTTGGAGGGCGGCTCGGCGTCGGCATGATAGATGTATGTCGGCTTCATCGGGCCGCCGGGGCCAAACCAGCAGGTCAGGATGCCGCGCGCAATGCGGGTGTAGATTTCGGTCGGGGCGCCGACAGGGCGCGGGGCATCGGCGGGCGCCAGCTTGGGCGTCACGGCGGCGAGATCGGGGACGGCTGCCACATTCGTCAAGCTCGGGGTCGAGCCGGAACAGCCGGCCAGGGCCACGGCGGCGGCGACCCCAAGTGTTCCAGCGATGTCGCGCAAGAAGCCCATACTGACGTGGCCTGACTGAAAATCATCCCATACGCAATCACTACACCCGATTCTGGGCCGGAACACGGGACCGGGATAAGCGGCGAATCCGGCCTTTTGCGGACGCTTCGCATGGGCGGTGGAGCGGCACAACCCGCCTGCGGCGACTGGAACGACGCAAAACGGGCCGGAAGCGATCCGGCCCGTGTCATTCGTCATGTGAAACTTGCGGGATTAGCGAAGGGCCGCCCCGGTGGAACGTTCGCTCCGGCGGCGGCCGGAGGTGGTCCGTTCCGTTTCGCGCGGCTCGGCGGTCGCGGCGCGGGTCAGCTGTTCGGCTGCCTCGTCGCGCTCCTTAATGGCGGCGTCGAGCTTGCCCTTCAATTCATCAGCCGAGGAGCGAAGGTTGTCGCGGCGCGCGCTCGCCGACTTGGCGAACGTGGAATAGGAGAAATGTGCCGGATCCTTGATACCGGTCCGGTCTTCCTCGGCCTGGATCTGGCGATCGAGATCGGAAGCGATGTTTTCAAACTCCCGGATCATCAGTTCGATGTCCGCGACTTTGCGGGCCTTTTCATCGGCCTCGAAGCGCTTCAGGCGAAGCGCAGTCTCGCGTGGCTTCATGGCTCGATACCCCATACTCGTTCGAACACTGTCGTCCCTGTTCACGTCGCGTCTTTCAAATTCCGTGCCAATCGCGGAACGTGGTTCATCGCCAATGGCGACCTCTCAAAGCACTTCGCCGGGCAAACAGGATTGCGTGTTGAGCCTGTCAACCTTACTTGATCTAGGTAGCATATGCCAATTAAGTTGCGGTAAAGCAACGGGATGCAAAGCTTTGCTAAAGTTTTATCTGGCGTCCCAAAAAAGATTCGTCTGCGCCCTGTGGTCTGCCCGCGAATAATGATACCTGTAGATTCGTGTGCATTTGTGCTTTGGGGCCTAAGAATCGCCACATTTGGATCAGCGGCCCGGCAGGGTCGGAGTCGGTCCATTTTCAACGGCGAACGCGGGGCTCCGGCATA
>LNFM01002248.1_pt1 | contig 40914 bp, 42 predicted proteins | sample 596031 | NCBI WGS metagenome assembly LNFM01 (sample SAMN04254537, study PRJNA301005) | activated carbon metagenome | isolation source: dual media filters at the Ann Arbor, Michigan drinking water treatment plant | place: USA: Ann Arbor
GATGACGACGCTCGGGCGCCCGCGGGCCGGCACACCCGGTGATCGCGGACACCACCCCGCTTCAGCTGCCGCGCGTCCTGTCGGCCGCGGCTGCTATCGGCACCGATTCTCCCTAGAATCCGGGCTCTGCCCGCAACCGGCCCGCACGCGCGGGCGGATGACCCAGAGCCACTGGCCAAGGGGCACGAACTAACGAGGAATAGGCAATGTATCCATGGCTCAAGGCGTTTCACCTGATATTCGTGGTGACCTGGTTTGCCGGCCTGTTTTATCTGCCGCGCCTGTTCGTCTACCACGCGATGTCGGAAGACGCCCTCAGCAAAGATCGCTTCAAAACCATGGAACGAAAGTTGTATTCCGGCATCATGACGCCGAGTCTGGTGCTGGTGGCGTTGATGGGGCTGGCGCTGATCTGGCAAATGGGAATCGCCTGGTTCGCGGCTACCACCTGGCTGCACGTCAAACTGGCCCTGGTCGCCATCCTCGTTGCCTACCACTTTTACCTGGGGCACATCGTGGTGCGGTTCAAGACCGACTCCAACCGACACGGCCATGTGTTCTATCGTGTCCTCAATGAGTTTCCGGTCCTGATCCTGATCGCCGTCGTGGTGCTGGCAGTCGTCAAACCGTGGTGACTCAGTCCGGCATCTCTTCGAAGTCGTCCTTGCGCGCCCCACAGTCCGGGCAGGACCAGTTCGGTGGCAAGGCGGAAAATGGTGTACCCGGCATGATGCCTTCGTCCGGCAGGCCAAGCGCCGGATCGTAGATGAAGCCACAAATCACACAGATGTAGCGTTTAGCCATTGCGATTCCTGATGCCATTGACCAATTCGCCGTTTCACCCCGGGTCTGCCCAGGCATGACGCGAGCATCGCCCCTCGCCCGCGACACGCCGTTGATCCTCGTCATCGGAGGACACGATCCAAGCGGCGCCGGCATCCAGGCAGACATCGAAACGGCAGCGAGCCTCGGCTGTCACGCGGTCAGTCTCGTCACCTGCCTGACGGCGCAGAATACTGGATACGTCGCAGAAGTCATCTCGACCTCCGCCAGCCTGTTGCGCCGGCAGTTCGAGTTGCTCCGAGACGACCTGGCGCCGTTCGCAGCATGCAAGATCGGCCTCATCCCGACGCTCGAGGTGCTCGCGGTCGTGGTCGACATCGTGCGCGGGCTGCCGGCCGAGACGCCGGTCGTGCTCGATCCCGTGATTGCCGCAGGATCCGGCGCGGCGCTGATGCAGGGTGAAGTGCGCGCCCGGCTGGTCGAGGACCTCTGGCCGCTGTGTACCATCTGCACGCCGAACGCCGGCGAGGCGCGACGCCTCGCGCAGGCAGTGGAGATGGACGTAGAGGCATTGCTACGCCGGATGTCCGGCTGGACCCTGCTCAAGGGCGCTGACGAAGCCACCGCGGATGTCCGGCATCACCTGTTTCGCGACGGCAATCTGTTCGCCACTTACCGATGGCCGAGACTGGGCGGCAGCTACCATGGGTCGGGCTGCACGCTCGCCTCGGCGCTCGCGTCGGCCCTGGCTCACGGCAAACCCGTGGCCACCGCAGTCGCCGGCGGTCTCGATTACACCTGGCGGGCGCTCGTCGATCCCCTCGACATTGGCGGCGCGCAGTATCTGCCGCGGCGGTTCTCGCGATGAGGGACGCCGACTTGCGCCCGGAGCTCCCGCCGCGCGGGCTGTATGCGATCACGCCGGACGTCGAACTGGGCGTCGAGGCAATGACGGCGCAGGTCGCGGCAGCCATTCGTGGCGGCGCCGTCATCGTGCAGTACCGCCGCAAATCAGTCGACCGCCGCAGCGCGCTGGCAGAACTCTCTGCCCTGAAGCGCCTGTGCACGACGACCGGTACCCACCTGATCGTCAATGACGATCCCGATCTCGCACTCGAAGCAGGCGCCGATGGCGTGCACCTCGGCCGCGACGACGGCAACTGGGAGGCGCTGGCAGCAGATTCCGGGCGCCGGCTGCTGCTCGGCCTCTCGTGCTACGCAGATGTGCCGCGCGCACTTCGCGCCGCTGCGCTCGGCGTCGATTACGTCGCCTTCGGCAGTTTCTTCCCGTCGGAAACCAAACCCGGAGCGAGCGCGTGTCCCGTACAAGTCTTGCGCGATGCCCGCCGTGGCCTGCGCATTCCTGTCGTTGCGATAGGCGGCATTACCCCCGAAAATGGGCTCAGCCTCGTGCGGGCAGGTGCTGATTTCCTGGCCGTCATTTCCGGCATTTTCGCGCAACCGTCGATCGAATCGGCAGCCGCGAGCTACGCGTCCCTGTTTGGAGAACAACATGTTTGAGCGGTCTGCTGCACTGTTCGCCGAGGCGCGAACGATCATCCCCGGCGGTGTGAATTCACCCGTGCGAGCCTTCAATGGTGTAGGCGGTACGCCGGTATTCATCGAAAGCGCGTCCGGCGCGCGGATCGTGGACGCCGATGGCAACTCGTACATTGATTACGTCGGCAGCTGGGGGCCGATGATAGTCGGCCATGCACATCCGGCAGTCATGGCCGCCGTACAGGAGCAGTTGTCCCGGGGCATCGGCTTCGGGACGCCGACGGCGATCGAAACCCGCCTTGCGCGCCAGGTCCAGGCCTTGATGCCGGGCCTGGAAAAAGTCCGGATGGTCAGTTCCGGCACCGAAGCGGCGATGAGTGCGATCAGGTTGGCCCGCGGCGTGACGGGACGTGATCGCATCATCAAGTTCGAGGGTTGCTATCACGGTCACGCGGACTCTCTGCTGGTGAAGGCCGGCTCGGGCGCCCTGACGCTCGGCATCCCGACCTCGCCCGGCGTGCCATCCGCGCTTGCCGAGCTCACGATCACACTCGACTACAACGATGTCGATCAGGTGCGCCGCGTGATGGCCGACATCGGGCACGAGGTCGCGGCGATCATCGTCGAGCCGGTGGCGGGCAACATGAACTGCATTCCGCCGGTACCGGGCTTTCTCGAGGGCCTGCGCGAGATCACGGCCGCCCATGGCAGCCTGCTGATTTTCGATGAAGTGATGACGGGGTTTCGCGTCAACCGCGGCGGCGCCCAGGCGCTGTACGGTATCACGCCCGATCTGACCGTGCTCGGCAAAGTCATCGGGGGAGGCATGCCGGTCGGCGCTTTCGCAGGTCCGGCGAAATACCTCGACCAGATTGCGCCGTCGGGCGCGGTCTACCAGGCGGGCACGCTGTCAGGCAATCCGGTCGCAATGGCCTGTGGTCTGGCCACGCTCGAACTCGTATCAGCCCCGGGCTTCCACGACAGGCTCGAGCACATCACCGCGCGTCTGGTCAATGAGATGAAAGCGCTCGGTGCGCGGCACGGCATTCCGCTCGCGGTCAATCACGTGCCCGGCATGTTCGGACTCTTCTTCACCGATCAGCCGCAGGTGACGTCTTTCAAACAGGTCATGGCCTGCGACGTGGCGCGTTTCAAGCGGTTTTTCCATGCGATGCTCGAAGCAGGCGTCTATCTCGCGCCATCCGCCTTCGAAGCGGGCTTCGTGTCGGCCGCACACAGCGACGCGGATGTCGATCTGACGCTCGAAGCCGCCCGCATCGCGTTCGGCAAAATCGGCTGAAGGAGCAGGATTGTCGGGAGCCGCCAGCGGCTCCCGCAAGTCATATCTCGGTGAACAGTCCAACTCGGAGATTGGTACCGGTATAGATTTGCTCACCGTCGACGGTCATCAAGGCATCTGCAATACCCATGACGAGTCCACGCTGCACGACGCGCTTGAGGTCGATGCGGTAGGTCACGAGCTTCTTGTCCGGCGTCACCTGACCACTGAAAGCAATCTCGCTGCCGCCGAGTGCCCGACCGCGTCCGAGCCCGCCCTTCCACGCCAGGAAAAACCCGACCAGCTGCCACATTGCATCGAGACCAAGGCAACCCGGCATGACCGGATCGCCTTCAAAATGGCATTGGAAGAACCAGAGTTCCGGCCGGATATCGAGTTCGGCGATGATCTCGCCCTTGCCGTAGCGGCCACCCGTATCGGCGATCCTGAGGATGCGATCGAACATCAGCATTGGCGGCAGCGGCAACTGCGCGTTACCGGGGCCGAAGAGCTCTCCGCGCCCGCAGCCGATCAGTTCGTCGTAGGAATAGGCGTCCTTGCGGCGGCCGGACGTGACGATCGGCGCTTCAGGATTGATAGGCGAAGATGATTGCATGAAGTGCTACCCCTGGGGCCGTCGATTATAGCAGCACCGGCGTCGCCTGCCGCAGCCTTCAGTCGAACTCGAACACCGCGCGCACAGTCGTGCCGTTCGGCGTGCCATCGATACTGAGCAGGCCGCCGTAGCCGGTTTCAATCACGTCACGCACCACCGACAGGCCGATACCATGGCCTTCGGCCGATTCGTCCAGCCGTCCACCACGTCGCAGAGCGCGTTCGACGAGATGCGGCGGCATACCGGGGCCATCGTCTTCAACGATGACTTCCAGCGCCTGGCGCCGCTGTCCCGGACGCAGCGGCAACCCATGGGCGCGAATGCCCACCCGGCTGCGCGCCCACTTGCAGGCGTTGTCGGACAGATTGCCGACGACTTCCATCAGATCGCCCTGATCCCCGAAAAAGCGCGTGCCGACCTCGACCTCCGCGTCGATCGTCAACTGCCTGGCGTGGTAGACCTTGCGCAGCGACCCCGCGATCCGCTCGACCATTGGCGCGACCTCGACCGGCGGCGCGAATGCATTGCGGCCGACGGTGGCCGCTCGTTGCAACTGATAGCGCACGGTGTCGTCGATTTGCGCGACCTGTTCCTGCAGCGTATGCACGGAATCCGCGTCGAAGCGCCCCGCTTCCAGGGCCGAACGCAACACCGCAAGCGGTGTTTTCAGGCTGTGCGCGAGGTCGCCGAGCGAATTGCGGTAACGCTGCACATGCGTGTCACGCGCTGCGATCAAGGCATTCAGATTGCGCGTCAGCGGCCTCAGCTCGCGTGGGTACTCACCGGTGATCGCAGCCTGTCGTCCGGATTCGATGGCCCGCACTTCAATGGCCACTGCGCGCAGCGGCGTCAGTCCCCAACGCAGGATTGCCGTCTGAATCAGCAACAACAGGACGGTGAGAATCGAAAACCACAGCCACAGGCTGCGTTGAAAACCCTGAACCTGCAGTTCGAAAGATTGGCGCCCTTCGCAGGCCTGCAAGGTGTAAAGCCGCGGCTTGGCCTTGCCGCGCGTTTCCCATTCCACACCGTAACTCGTGCAGAACAGTGCTTCGTCGGTCGACGATACCGTCTCCTCGAAGACGAACTCGCCCGGTGGTCGCGCGGCCGGCGGCTGCACCGCGAAGCCGAGCATCGAGCGCGAGCGCCACACGAGGCCACCGTCGGCATTGAACACTTGCGCGTAGTGGCCGGAATCTGGCGTCGACAGGGACGGATCGGGCAAAGCTGCCGGCATGGGCGCCGAACCCGGGGCATCGAAGCTCGCGAGTCCCAACAACATGAAGATCTGCGCCTTGAGACGCTCATGAACCGCCGTCAGCGAGGTCGCCCGAAAGCTGCGGTCGATGCCATAGCTCGCCGCGCCGAGAAACGCGATCAGCACCACGCCAGCGGCAATCAGAATCCGTGAATTGAGAGACAGCGGCATCGAACGCTCGGCGTGCCGCCGTCGCGGCTAGGCCTCTGGCCGGGATGCCGCGCGTTCGAAGCGGAAGCGGTAACCCTGCCCGCGGGCGGTTTCCACCGGATTGAGCGTACGCTCGGGATCGAGTTTGCGACGCAGGCGGCCGACGATGACTTCGAGCACATTGCTGTCACGATCGGCGTCGTCCTCGTAAAGGTGATCGGTCAGCTCGGACTTCGACACCACGCGCCCGGCGTGCAGCATCAGGTATTCGAGCACCTTGTACTCGAAGGCTGTCAGCTCGATGGACTTGTCCTCGGCCGTGAATGTCTTCGCCGAGGTGTCGAGCACGAACGGGCCACAGCGCAGCTTCGGATCGGACCAGCCTGCCGCACGACGCAGCAGCGCACGCACGCGCGCCATCAGCTCTTCGGTGTGAAAAGGTTTGACGAGGTAATCGTCAGCGCCGAGTTCAAGGCCCGCGACCTTGTCTTCCCAACTACCCCGCGCGGTCAGAATGAGGATGGGAAACGCGAGTGCGGCGGCGCGCCAGCGCTTGATGAGCTCGGTGCCCGGCATGTCGGGCAGGCCAAGATCGAGAATCGCGAGATCAATCGGATATTCGTTGCCGAGATGCAGACCATCGCGGCCGTTGGCTGCGACGTCGACGGCATAGCCTTCTTCGCGCAGGCGCGCCGCAAGTGTCGCGAGCAGGTTCGGTTCGTCTTCAATGACCAGCAGGCGCATCGACCCGGTCCCTAGCGAATCTGGCCGGAATGGCCGTCGACGACGACGGTGCGCACGCGCCCGGCCTCGAGCAGCAGCCGGACCGCATACGCGGAGCGTTCGTCATCCGGTACGGGCTGCACATCGAGCACGCGCCCGCCAGTCTGGGCACGCGCAATCGCCGCGGCCTGGTCGGGGCCGATGGCCGTGCTGAAACTGCCAGGGGCACCGGAGGACATCCGCGGGGACGATTCAACGAAGCCCTGGGCAAGTGCAGTCGCGGTCAGCAGGCAGAGGCCCGTGATGAAAAGATGTCGACGCATGTGGTCATCTTATCCCAAGGGATGGCCCGCGACATCCGGGCACCGGGCAGACGTTCACCGGCACTACGGTGCCGGCACGACATCGACACGCACGCGCAGTTGCGGGCCCGGGTCGTAGAGCAGGCGCGTTTCGAACTGTCGACCGCCGTAGCTGTACAGCACGCGAAAGCCATCGGCGACCGTCTGCTCGGCATAGGTCTGAACCACCCGACAGCGCCGCTCGGCGCCTGCATAGGCAACACCGCCGCCGTAGGCCGCCCTTTGCTGTGCGTAGTCCCGGCCGACCGAGGCGCCGAGCGCGGCGCCCGCGACAGTCGACCAGTCTCGACCGCTGCCCTTGCCGAACTGATTGCCCACCACCGCCCCCACAATGCCGCCCATCAGCGGGGGCGTGTAGGACATCGGGCCCTGCACCGGCTGGTAGTAGGTCACCGGCTCGTCCCAGCACTCCTCCTGTTGCAGTGGCGTCTGCACGACGCGGGACAAGGGCTCGACGCGCATGACCTGGGCGTAATCGAACTCACCGCCAACGGGCGGGGGATAGCCATTGGCATCGACGAAGGTCGCCACCAGGCAGAGCGTGGTCGCCACTAGCAGTTTGCGGGCTGGACCCTGGGACATCGAATCACCTCGGTTATCGAGACGCCGGTGGACGGCGTCATCAAACAAAGGCTGCGCGCGCGGCGCTGAATGCGTGCTGAACTTTGTCGCCCCCGCAAAACCGCCGCGGGCAGCAGCGCTTGCCAAACGCGCGTGAGGTCAGTCGATCAGCCTAGGGGCCGATCGTGCTGCAACGAAGGGATCATGGCGCGTGCCTCGGTCACTTTGGCAGGGTCGACGCTGGCGAGTACGAACCCGGGTTCGCTACCGGCGTCGGCGAGCACAGCGCCCCACGGATCGATGATCAGCGAGTGTCCGTACGTGCGCCGCCCCCAGCGACGCTTGCCGCACTGGCCCGCGGCGAACACGTAGCAACCATTCTCGATCGCGCGCGCGCGCAACAGCACATGCCAGTGCGCCTCGCCGGTGGTCGCCGTGAAGGCGGCGGGCACCGCGAGGAAGTCAGCGCCTGCCTGTGCCAGCGCGCGATACAGATGCGGGAAGCGCACGTCGTAGCACACGCTCATGCCGAGTCTGCCCCAGGGCAATGCCGCGATCGTTCGTTGCGTGCCGGGCTCGACGGTCGTGGACTCGCGATACATTTCTCCCTGTCTCAGTTGGACATCGAACAGGTGAATCTTGTTGTACGTTGCGATCACCGTGCCGTCGGCTGCAATGACATAGCTGCGATTGTGCACCTTGCCACCCGGTAAGCGGATCGTCAGCGAGCCAAGCGCCAGCACGACATTGAGTTCGCGGGCAAGGGCCGGAAACACGCTCAGTGCGGGATGATCGGACTCGCCATAGCCGCGTTGCAGATAGAGTGCGTCGCTTTCCTCGAGGCAGGTGAAATTCTCGGGCAGGCAAATCAGCTCTGCACCACGCGCAGCGGCCTGACGCACCATCCGGGCGGCCTGCGCGATATTGTGCGCCACATCGTCTTCGGCGCAGTTCTGGATGCACGCAACGGTAAAGGGGCCGGCCATCGGATCAGTCCAGGCGCTCGTTGGCGATCACGATGCCGTCGCGATCGGCATACAGATACTGCTCCGGTATCACCATCAGATCGGCGAAACGCAGCGCAACGTCGCGCGCACCTTCGCCTTTTTTGACGCTCTTGCGCGGGTTGGTCGCCAGGGCCTTGATGCCGATAGGCATGTCCGCCATCACTGCAGCGTCGCGCACGCAGCCATAGACGACGATTCCCGACCAGCCATTCTTTCGCCCCAGTTCAGCGAGCATGTCGCCGACGAGCGCACAGCGCAATGAACCACCACCATCGACGACCAGCACGCGACCGAGGCCGGGCTCTTCAAGGGTGCTGCGCACGAGGCTGTTGTCTTCGAAGACCTTGAGCGTGACCACTGCCCCTTCGAAAGCCACATGGCCACCGTAGTCGCTGAAAATGGGCGCTGCGATCTGCAGATTCTCACCATGCTCGTCATAGAGGTCGGCCGTTGCCCGGGTCATGTGCGTGCTCCTGATTTCCGTTGCGGGGGGCTGGTCCGCGCACGATAGAACGCCAGCTGGCGCTGCGCCAGCCTGTGGTACCTGCCGGGAACCCTGGATGACCGGCGGGATCTGCGGGAGAAGACGCCGCTGACGAAGGCCGGCGCGGGGCGGGGCCCGAAGGCCTAGTCCTTCTTCGGTTTGCGCGGGCGCTGCCAGCCCGAGATCGTCTTCTGTCGTACGCGACTGATGACGAGGCGGTCCGCCTCCACATCCTCGGTTACCGTGGTGCCGGCCGCAATCGTCGACCCGCGGCCAACCCGCACCGGGGCGACCAGTTGGGTATCGGAACCGATGAACACATCGTCTTCGATGATGGTCTTGTGTTTGAACGCACCGTCGTAATTGCAGGTGATCGTGCCGGCGCCGACGTTGACGTTCCGACCTATCTCGCTGTCGCCGATGTAGGCGAGGTGATTGGCCTTGGAGCCCGCCTCGAGTCGCGACTTCTTCACCTCGACGAAGTTGCCGATGTGGACGTCGGCACCGAGTTCGGTCTCCGGCCGGATGCGGGCGAACGGCCCGATCCGGGCCCCGGCACCGATCGTCGCGCCTTCAATGATGGAATTGGCGAAGATCCGGGTGCCGTCGGCGATCTCGCAGTCGCTCAGGACGCAGTTGGGGCCAATGGACACATCGGCGCCGATTCGCACACGACCGGACAGCACAACGTTGACATCGATGACGGTATCCTGCCCGCACACGACATCGCCGCGCACGTCGAGCCGTGCCGGATCGAGCAGCGTCACGCCGGCTTCCATCAACGCCGCCGCCAGCTGTCTCTGCAGCGTGCGTTCGAGTTCGGCCAGCTGGGCGCGATTGTTGACGCCCGCAACCTCCGCTTCACTGGCGGCGAAAACGCCGGCGACGCGAATGCCCTCAGCGACAGCCGCGGCAACGCAGTCGGTCAGGTAATACTCGCCCTGTGCATTGTCATTGCCGAGCATCGGCAGCCAGCGGTGCAGAAAGGCGCCGTTGACCGCCATGATGCCGGTATTGATTTCGGTGATTCGCAGTTCGTCGCTGCTCGCATCCTTGTGCTCGACGATGCGCGTGATTTCTCCCCGGGCGTCGCGCACGATGCGACCGTAGCCGGCCGGATCGGGGAGCGTCACGGTCAGCAGGGCGAAACCGCTGGGCACCGCGGCGTCGAGCAGACGCTGCAAAGTGGCCGCCGACAGCAGCGGCACATCGCCATAAAGGATGAGCACCAGTTCGTCGGCCGGCAACCACGGCAGGGCCTGGGCGACGGCATGGCCCGTGCCCAGTTGTTCGCGCTGTTCGACCCACTGCAGATCGGCATCGTGGTAAGCCGCCCGCAGCTGTTCGCCGCCATGGCCGATCACCATCACAGGCTTGCTCGCGCTGACCTTCGCCGCAGCGTTCATCACGTGCCCCACCAGCGGTTTGCCGGCAATCCGGTGCAAGACCTTCGGCAGGTTGGACATCATGCGTTTCCCCTTGCCCGCGGCAAGGATGCAGACAGCTGCGCTCATGCGGCTAAACCCTGATCGTCAGTTCGGAGAATCTTAGGCCAGCGCCAGGGACGGCTCCAGCCATGCGCAGCGCTACCGTCGGCTCTGAAATCAGCAGCGGCAGCGCCTGAACAGGGGTATCGGCAAGCCGGATGGCGGACTGAACGCAGGGCGCGCCGTCCGCCATCGGCCAGGAATGGCTCAGCCGCCGCCGCGGCGACGAAGGCGCTGGATGGTCTGCAGCTGCGCTGCAAGTTCGGCGAGTTCAGCCTGGGCCTTGGCGAAATCGACCTTGCCGCTGCGGTCCTTGATGGCTTCCTCAGCGTCCTGCTTCGCCTTCAGCACCGCCGCTTCGTCGAGGTCGTGCGCGCGCAGTGCCGTGTCGGACAACACCGTGAGCATCTTCGGCTGCACTTCGAGCATCCCGCCGGAGACATAGAACGCCTGCTGTTCGCCGCCCTTGAGCTGAATACGGACTTCGCCCGGACGCAGCTGGGTCAGCATGGCCGCGTGACCGGGCATGATGCCGACCTCGCCGAGCACCGCAGGCGCGAATACCGCCTCGGCCTCGCCCGAGAAGATCTCGCGCTCGGCACTGACTATATCGACGTGTATCGTTGACATCGCGCGCCTCGCTTAGAGCGACTTGGCCTTTTCGACCGCGTCTTCGATCGTGCCGACCATGTAGAACGCCTGTTCCGGCAGGTGATCGTATTCGCCGGCCACGATCGCCTTGAACGCGCGGATCGTGTCTTTCAGCGGCACATAACGCCCCTTGGCGCCCGTGAACACTTCGGCGACGAAGTACGGCTGCGACAGGAAGCGCTGGATCTTGCGCGCGCGGGCCACCGTTAGGCGATCTTCTTCGGACAGTTCGTCCATGCCCAGAATCGCGATGATGTCGCGCAGTTCCTTGTAGCGCTGCAGAGTGCCCTGCACGGCGCGCGCGGTGTCGTAATGTTCCTGACCGACGACCAGCGGATCGAGCTGGCGGCTGGTGGAATCGAGCGGGTCGACCGCCGGATAGATGCCGAGCTCCGCGATCTGGCGCGAGAGCACGACGGTCGCGTCCAAGTGCGCGAAGGTCGTGGCCGGCGACGGGTCGGTCAAGTCGTCGGCGGGCACGTACACCGCCTGAATCGAGGTGATCGAACCGGTGCGGGTCGACGTGATGCGCTCCTGCAGACGGCCCATTTCTTCGGCCAGCGTCGGCTGGTAGCCCACCGCAGACGGCATACGTCCGAGCAGCGCCGACACTTCAGTACCGGCGAGCGTGAAGCGGTAGATGTTGTCCACGAACAGCAGCACGTCGCGACCTTCGTCACGGAACTTCTCGGCGAGCGTCAGCCCGGTCAGCGCCACGCGCAGACGGTTGCCCGGCGGTTCGTTCATCTGGCCGTAGACCAGCGATACCTTGTCGAGAACGTTCGAGTCCTTCATTTCATGATAGAAGTCGTTGCCTTCGCGGGTACGTTCGCCGACGCCGGCGAACACCGAGAAACCGCTGTGCTCGATCGCGATGTTGCGGATGAGCTCCATCATGTTCACGGTCTTGCCCACGCCGGCGCCGCCGAACAGGCCGACCTTGCCACCCTTCGCGAACGGGCAGATCAGGTCGATAACCTTGATGCCGGTTTCCAGCAGTTCGGTGGCCGGGGAGAGATCCGTGAACTTCGGCGCTTCGCGATGAATCGACATCGTTTCTTCGGCGCCGATCGGGCCCGCTTCGTCGATGGGTTCACCGAGCACGTTCATGATGCGGCCGAGGGTCTTCTGGCCGACCGGCACATTGATTGGCGCGCCGGTATTGGTGACGTCCATACCGCGGCGCAAGCCGTCGGTGGTGCCGAGCGCGATGGTGCGCACCACGCCGTCACCCAGCTGCTGCTGCACTTCGAGCGTCGTCGCGCCGCCCTGGAGTTTCAGCGCGTCATAGATTTTCGGCACCTCGTTCGTCGGGAACTTGACGTCGATGACCGCGCCGATAATTTGCGAGATGCTGCCGCTCATGCTTCGGATCCTCTGGGAAGTCTTACGCTAATTCGTGTCAGGCTCAAACTGCCGCCGCGCCGCCGACGATTTCGGCGAGCTCCTGCGTGATGGCGGCCTGGCGAGCCTTGTTGTAAATCAATTGCAGCTCTTTGATGAGCTTGCCTGCGTTGTCGGACGCGCTCTTCATCGCGACCATACGCGCCGCCTGTTCGCAGGCGATGTTCTCGATCACGCGCTGGTACACCAGTGATTCGATGTATCGCGCCAGCAACTGGTCCACGACTTCCTTCGATTCGGGCTCGTAGATGTAGTCCCAGTGGTGTGCGATCGTCGAATCTTCGCTGGGCTTCAGCGGGAGCAGTTGCTCGAGCTCGGCCTTCTGCGTCATCGAGTTGACGAAATCGTTCGACGCAATGAAGAGCTGGTCGATACGGCCATCGATGTAGGCGTCGAGCATGATCTTGACGGTGCCGATCAGGTCGTCGAGATGCGGCTGGTCGCCGACCCGGCTCACCTGGCCCAGCACGTTGCCGCCGACCCGCTGGAAGAACTGCAGGCCCTTGCGACCAATCGTGCAGACGTCGAACTCGACGTTCGCCGCCTGCCAGCGCTTCATGTGCTGAACCATCAGGCGAAACAGGTTCGAATTCAGGCCGCCGCACAAGCCCCGATCGGTGGACACGACGATGATGCCCACCCGCTTCACTTCACGCGCGGTGAAGAACGGGTGACGGTACTCGGAATGGGCATGTGCAACGTGCGAAATCACCTTGCGCATCTTTTCGGCATACGGACGCGTGGCCTTCATGCGGTCCTGCGCCTTGCGCATCTTGCTGGTCGCGACCATCTCCATTGCACGCGTGATCTTCTGCGTGTTCTGGACACTGGCGATCTTGACCCTGATTTCTTTACCGACGGCCATTCGATTACTTCCTTGACGACTACCAGGTCTGCGTCTGTTTGAACTTGGCAATCGCCTCGTTCAGTTCAGCTTCGATTGCGTCGCTGTAGTCGCCGGTCTCGTTGAGCATCTTCATCAGGTCGGGCTTCGACGACCGCATGTAACCATGCAGCGCCGCTTCGAAAGCGCCGACCTTCTTGACGTCGACATCATCGATGTAGCCCTTGTCGACCGCGAACAGGGACACCGCCATGTCACCGACAGACAGTGGCGAGTACTGCTTCTGCTTCATCAGCTCCATGACGCGCTGGCCTCGATCGAGCTGCTTGCGCGTTGCTTCATCGAGGTCGGACGCGAACTGCGCAAAGGCCGCGAGCTCGCGATACTGGGCGAGCGCGAGACGCACACCGCCGCCGAGCTTCTTGACGATCTTCGTCTGCGCGGCGCCACCGACGCGGGACACCGACAGACCGGCGTTGATGGCGGGGCGGAAACCGGAGTTGAAGAGGTTCGTTTCAAGGTAGATCTGGCCGTCGGTGATCGAAATCACGTTCGTCGGCACGAATGCGGACACGTCACCCGCCTGCGTTTCGATGATCGGCAGCGCCGTCAGCGAACCGGTCTTGCCTTTGACCTTGCCGCCGGTCTCCTTCTCGACCCAGGCTTCGTTGACGCGCGCCGCGCGCTCGAGCAGGCGGGAGTGCAGGTAGAACACGTCGCCCGGATACGCTTCGCGGCCCGGCGGGCGGCGCAGCAGCAGCGACACCTGGCGATAGGCCCAGGCCTGCTTGGTCAGATCGTCATAAATGATCAGCGCATCCTGACCGTTGTCGCGGAAATACTCGCCCATCGCGCAACCGGAGTAAGGTGCGATGAACTGCAGCGCGGCCGATTCGGAGGCGGTGGCGGCGACGATGATGGTGTGGTCCATCGCGCCGTGCTCTTCGAGCTTGCGGATTACGGTGTTGATCGACGACGCCTTCTGGCCGATGGCGACGTAGATGCACTTAATGCCGGTGCCCTTCTGGTTGATGATGGCGTCGACGGCAACGGCGGTCTTGCCCGTCTGGCGGTCGCCGATGATCAGCTCGCGCTGACCACGACCGACCGGCACCATCGCATCGATGGACTTCAGGCCCGTTTGCACCGGCTGCGACACCGATTTGCGCCAGATAACGCCCGGCGCGATCTTCTCGATCGGCGAGGTCTGCGTCGTTTCGATCGGACCCTTGCCGTCAATCGGCTGGCCCAGCGCGTTCACAACGCGACCGAGCAACGCCTCACCGACGGGAACTTCAAGAATGCGCTTCGTGCAGCGCACGGTATCGCCTTCCTTGATATGGGTGTATTCACCCATGATCACGGCGCCCACCGAATCCTGCTCGAGGTTCAGCGCGAGGCCGTAGGTATTCCCCGGGAATTCGATCATTTCGCCGGACATGACGTCCGACAGGCCGTGGATGCGGGCGATGCCGTCGGACAGGCTAACCACCGTGCCTTCCGTGCGGGCTTCGGTCGCGAGATCGAACTCCTGAATCTTCTTCTTGATGAGTTCGCTGATTTCAGTCGCGCTGATTTGCATGGTCATCCTCGTCTAATCAAGCGTCGCCGGCCGCATGCGCGGATGGCGCCGAGGTCACTTTAAATTGAATACGTTGGCGAGCTGGCTCAGTCCGCCCTTGAGCGAAGCATCGAACACCATGTCGCCGACCTTCACGCGCGCGCCACCAATGAGCGCCTCGTCGATGGTCTGCGTAATCCGCACTTCCTTGCCGAGCCGCTTGCGCATCGCGCTGCCGATTCGTTCGGCCTGCGCCGCGTCGAGCGGAAACGCCGATGAGACTTCGACGTTCGCCACGTTGTCCTGCGCAGCCCGGTGGTCGGCGAAGACCTGGGCAATTTCCGGCGCGATGTCCAGACGCCGGCCCGCGACAAGGACTTTCACGAAGTTGCCAATCTTCCCGGCAAAGCGCTCACCGCCCAGGTCGAACAGCAGGTCGGTCAGACGCTGCCGGCTGACGCCGGGATCGAGAATCACGCGTCGCATCGCGGCGTCGTTGACGATCGTGCCGAGCAGCTGCAAGGCATCGTCCCACTGCGCGACCGCACCGGCTTCGTGTGCCGTGTCGAATGCGGCCTGGGCATAGGGCCGGGCGATCGTGAGGTTTTCTTGCATGGCGGTCCCCGTTCCTTACAAACGCGCGCTCAGTTTGTCGAGCACGTCCTTGTGTTTCGCGGGGTCGATTTCGCGCATCAGGATTTGCTCGGCGCCGGTCATCGCCAGCTGGGCCACCTGCCCGCGCAGCTGTTCGCGCGCCTGCTGGATCTCCTGCTCGATGCTGGCCCGGGCCGCGGCAATCTGACGCTCGCCTTCGGTCTTCGCGGCAGTCTTCGCCTGCTCGACCATCTCGTCAGCGCGCTTCTGGGCGTTGGCGATGAGTTCCTGGCTCTGCGCTTTCGCGCCACGCACCAGTTCCTCGACGCGCCCGTTGGCGCTCACCAACTCCTGCTGCCCTTTTTCGGCAGCAGCAAGGCCATCGGCGATCTTCTTCTGGCGGTCTTCGACGGCACGCATCAAAGGCGGCCAGACGAAACGCGCGGTGAACCAGACAAAGGCAAAGAACCAGAGGAACTGTGCCACCAGTGTCAGGTTGATATTCATCGTTGCGTTCCCCGAGTCTTAGGGTGTCGCGAGCCTGAGATCAGCCCGCAGCCTGCTGAACGACCGCCAACAGCGGGTTGCCGAACGCGAAGAGCATCGCGAGGCCGACGCCGATGATGAAGGACGCGTCGATCAGGCCCAGCAGCAGGAAGACTTTTGCCTGGAGCTGCGGCATCAGTTCGGGCTGGCGGGCGGCACCTTCGAGGAAGCGCGAGCACATGATGCCCACACCCACGCACGCGCCGAGCGCGCCGAGGCCGATGATGAGGCCGATGCCAATGCCGGTGAAGGCCTGGATCTGGGCGAGAAGTTGCAGGTTTTCCATGTCGCTTTCCTTTCTAAAGAACTGGCAGATGGAAGAGGGAGGGGTCCGGAATCTCTCAATGGCTTTCGTGCGCCATGGCCACGTAGACAATCGTCAGCATCATGAAGATGTAGGCCTGCAAGGCCACGATCAGGATGTGGAAGATTGCCCAGCCCGTGGACAGGATGGCGCCGAAAATCGTGCCCGCCACCCCGGTTGCGGCCCACAGGCCCAGCAGCAGGAAGATGATCTCACCTGCGTACATGTTGCCGTAGAGTCGCAAACTGTGGGACAGCGGTTTGGAGATGTATTCAACGAGGTTGAACAGAAAATTTGGAATCCACAGCAGCGGATTGCCGCCGAACGGCGAGCAGAACAGCTCGTGGATGAACCCCCCGAGACCCTTCACCTTGACCGTGTAATAGAGCATCAGTACCCACACCGCGAGTGCCAGTGCGAATGTCGTGTTGATGTCGGACGTCGGGACCTGGCGCCAGTATTCGAGGCCGAAGACGTTCTTGTAGATCCAGGCCATGATGTCGACGGGCAGGAAGTCCATCGAGTTCATCAGGAGCACCCAGATGAACACCGTCAGTGCGAGCGGCGCGACGAAGCGGATGTCGCCGTGGAAAATGCTCTTGACCTGATCGTTGACGAAATCGATTGCCAGTTCGACGAAGGCCTGGCGCTTGCCGGGGACGCCGGCGGTGGCACCGCGGACGACCAGCCACATGAAACCGATGCCAAGAATGCCGAGCAGCACCGACATCACGAGCGAGTCGACATTGACGCTCATGAACGGCGTGTCCCCGACCGGTTTGGTCAGGAAGCTCAGGTGGTGGCTGATGTAGCCGGTCGGCGTCAGCGCGTGCTCTGCGTGTTCTGCTGCCATGCTCGTGCTTCGTTAATTCGGTTTGTTTATCTGTTCTTCATCGTCGGCTGCGCGCCAGGTGCGCACCGTGCGTCAGCTGTAACGCGTGAACCACAGCGCCAGCCATTGCGCCTTCAAGGCGCCAATCACGCCTGCAATGAGACCCAGCCACTCCAGTTCGGGACCGAAGGCGCGTACGGTGGCGTAGAGCGCGAGCACTATCAGAGCGAGCTTGAGACCTTCTCCGAGAAGAAGGCTCGCCGCGCTGATGGGCCCGGAGATCGAAGCCTTGAGCCACAGGCTCAGGGCAACCACTGTATTGGGCACTGCTATTGCCGCGCCGCCTGCCACGCAGGCCGCCGCGTGTGCGCCCGAGCCCAGAAGCAGCGCGGCTACGGCGAGGACCAGCAGCACACAGATCTGGACGACGAGCGTGCCGCGGATCATGGCGCCCCAGCCACCGCGCGTTTCGGCGCCGATCGGGGGCTGCTCCTGTTCGCAGCGCAACATCCTAGAAAGCCGGCGGATTGTAAGGACTTTTCCCGATGGTCGTCAATTGCGAAGGCACAATTTCTGGCACTTCGGCGATCAACGGATGTGGGCCAGGATGCCGTCGAGTTCGTCAAGCGAACCGTAGCGGATGACCAACGTGCCATCGCCCTTGCTACCGTGCTTGATCGAAACCGCCGCCCCCAGCTTTTCCGACAGCTGGCCCTCGAGATGCTGGATGTTCGGATCGGGGCGTGTGGCCGCCGGCGCCGGCCGGTCCGCCGTGTTTTCGCCGGCCGCGCGCACGAGTTTCTCCGTGGCGCGCACCGACAGGCCTTCGGCTGCCACGCGTTCGGCGATTCGGGTCTGCAGGTCGGCCGTCAGTGACAGCAGCGCCCGCGCGTGCCCCATCTCGATCTGGCCGGCCTCGAGCAGGCGCTTGGGCACCGGCGCGAGTTCGAGCAGCCGCAGCAGATTCGAGACGGCCGCACGCGATCGGCCGACCGCTTCCGCGACCTCCTGATGCGTCATGCCGAATTCTTCGATCAGCCGCAGCAGCGCGCCCGCTTCCTCGAGAGGATTGAGCTGTTCGCGCTGGATGTTCTCGATGAGCGCGATGCTCATCACGGTCTTGTCCGGAATGTCCTTGATGATGGCCGGAATGTCCTGCAGTCCGGCCAGCTGCGTCGCGCGCCAGCGACGTTCGCCCGCAATCAGTTCAAAGCGATCGCTGCCAGGCAGCGCGCGCACGACGATCGGCTGCACCACGCCCTGGGCTTTGATCGAGTTCGCGAGGTCCTGTAACGCCTCGGGTTTGATGTCGAGCCGGGGCTGATAACGGCCGCGCTGGATCAGGTCCACCGGCAGCACGCGCAGCTGGTCGCCAGCCGCTACGGGCGCCGGCTGTGTCGGTGGCGTGTCCGGCGCCGTGCGCGTGGCGCCCACGCCCAGCAGTGCATCGAGTCCCCGGCCCAGCGCGCGTTTCTTGGTCACGTCCTGCTCTCCGTCAGCTGCCGGCGGCCAGGCGCTCGGCGTCGTCCTTGCGCAGCATCTCGCCGGCGAGCGCGAGATAGGCGAGTGCGCCGGCCGATGACTTGTCGTACAACAACGCCGGCAGGCCGTGGCTCGGCGCTTCGGCCAGCCGCACGTTGCGCGGAATCACCGTGCGATAGACCTTGTCGCCGAAATGCTTGATGAGCTGCTGCGACACCTGGTTCGCAAGGTTGTTGCGGGGGTCGTACATCGTGCGCAGAAAGCCCTCGATGTGCAGCGCCGGATTCAGAATCTTGCGGATTTTCTCGACCGTTTCGACCAGCGCCGAAATGCCTTCGAGCGCGTAGTATTCGCACTGCGTCGGCACGATGACGGCTTCGGCCGCCACCAGCGCATTGACGGTCAGCATGTTCAGCGACGGCGGACAGTCGATGATGATGTGGGTGTAGCGGCTCTTCACCGGCTCCAGCGCAAGCTTCAGCCGCAGTTCGCGGCCGAGTTCTTCGAGCAGGCCGACTTCCGCGCCGGTCAGATCGGCGTTCGCCGGCAGCAGGTCGAGGCCGAGTTCGGGCAGTCTCAGCGTGGCTTCCGGCACCCCGCAGTTGCCCATCAGCACGTCATAGCTCGACAGTTCGAGCTCGCGTTTGTCGACCCCGCAGCCCATCGTCGCATTGCCCTGCGGATCGAGATCGATCAGCAGCACCTGGCGGCGCGTGGCGGCGAGCGACGCGGCGAGGTTGACGCTCGTCGTCGTCTTGCCGACTCCGCCTTTCTGATTGGCAATTGCGAAGACTGTCGCCATCACGGCTGGGATACTTTTCTTGGGGTGGAAATCGCGAGCGCCGCCGGCAAGGCCCGGGGTGCGCTGTGCGAGGGCGACCGATTATGGCACAAAGCGCCAGCCGGTCCGCACTTCAGGCCGGCGCCGGCAGTCGCGCGCAGTCGATGCACACCAGGTGCCGCGCTGCCCAGCCCGGCACTTCGAGCCTGATCGTGTCGCAGGCCTCGGCGGCCGGCCCCAGTTCGGCGAGTTCGGCGTCCGGGGCCAGGCCTTTCAGCGCCAGGATCCGCGCGCGGCGACCGTGCAGATGGGCCGTGGCCTCCAGCATGAAGGCCAGCGAGCCGACCGCCTGGCAGATGATCGCGTCGATCGGCACGGCGGGCTGCCAGTCCTCGATCCGCACGCAGTGCACCGCGACGTTCGAAAGCCCCAGTTCGATGCGCGCCTGCTCCAGGAAACGGGCCCGGCGGGCGCGCGGCTCGACAAGATGAAAGTGCGTGTCGGGCATCACGATGGCGAGCACCATGCCCGGCAGGCCCGCGCCGCTGCCCAGGTCGACCACCTGTGCGCCCTCGACATGGGGCCGCACGGCCAGCGCGTCGACGACGAATTTGCGGGCGAAATCGGTGGCGCGCCGCGCACCGGTGAGATTCGCGACCCGGTTCCACTTGATCACGAGTTCGCAGTAGCGGGCGAGCAGGTGCAGCCGGGCGGGCTCGAGCGTCTGGCCCAGCGCCCGCGCGCCGTCCCTGATCAGGGTTTCGGGCGTCATCGCTGTGCGGCGCGCGAGGCGCGCGCCCGTCGCGGCCTCATTCGTTGACCGCCGCCTGCGCGCGGTGACGCTTCAGATACACCAGCAGCAGCGACAGCGCGGCCGGCGTGACGCCGGAAATGCGCGCGGCCTGGCCCAGCGTATGCGGCCTGAAATCGCACAGTTTGGTGACGATTTCGCGCGACAGGCCGGGCACTGCGCGGTAATCGAAATCGGCCGGCAGCTCGGCGTCGGCGTGGCGCGCAGTCCGCTCGATTTCCTCCTGCTGACGGACCAGATAGCCACTGTAGCGGGCATCGATTTCAATCTGCTCGACCACTTCCTCGTCTGCGACACCGGGCCCAACGCCGGGCAGGCGCATCAGCGCCGCATAGTCGAGCTCCGGTCGCCGCAGCAGGTCGGCAAGCGTCTGTTCCTTGCGCAGCGGCTGGCCGATGAGTTCGGTCGCCAGTGCCGCCGGCAGACGCTCGGGGGTCAGCCAGTGGGTGGCGAGGCGTGCGCGCTCGGCATCGAACAGATCCCGCTTGGTGGTGAAGCGCTGCCAGCGCGCGTCGTCGACGAGGCCCATGTCGCGACCGCGTGGTGTGAGGCGCAGATCGGCGTTGTCCTCCCTGAGCATCAGGCGGTACTCGGCCCGGCTCGTGAACATGCGATAGGGTTCGGTCGTGCCGCGCGTCACGAGATCGTCGATCAGCACGCCGAGATAGGCTTCATGGCGCCGCGGGTACCACGGCTCGACGCCCTGCACGCGCCGTGCGGCATTGATGCCGGCCAGCAGCCCCTGTGCGGCGGCTTCCTCGTAGCCCGTCGTGCCGTTGATCTGGCCAGCGAAGAAGAGCCCTCCGATCTGGTGCGTTTCGAGCCAAGGCCGAATCGCGCGCGGGTCGAAGTAGTCGTACTCGATGGCGTAGCCTGGCCGCGTGATGTGGGCCTGCTCGAAACCCGCAATCGAGCGCACGAGCGCCAGCTGGACGTCGAACGGCAGGCTCGTCGAGATGCCGTTCGGATAGATTTCCCGTGTCTCGAGCCCTTCCGGTTCGATGAAGATCTGGTGCGAGGTCTTGTCGGCGAAGCGCATCACCTTGTCTTCGACCGACGGGCAGTAGCGCGGGCCGGTGCTCTCGATCTGCCCGTTGTACATCGGCGATCGGCCGATCGCGGCCCGGATGAGGTCGTGGGTGCGCTCGTTCGTGTGCGTGATGTGGCAGGGCACCTGCCGGGGGTGCTGGGCGCGATCGCCGACGAAGGAAAAGACCGGCCGTGGCTCGTCGCCGGGCTGCGGCTGCAGCCGCGAGAAGTCGATCGATGCCCCGTCGATGCGCGGCGGCGTGCCCGTCTTCAGGCGCCCGACCGGCAGTTTGAGCTCACGCAGGCGGGCGGACAGGCGGTTCGCCGGCGGATCGCCGGCCCGGCCGGCCTGGTACTGCGCCTCGCCGATGTGCACGAGGCCGGCGAGAAAGGTGCCGACGGTCAGAATGACCGTTTCAGCCTCGAAGCGCAGGCCCATCTGGGTCACGACCGCCCGCACGCGGCCGTCCTCGACAATCAGGTCATCGACGGCCTGCTGGAACAGGTCCAGATTGGGCTGGCGCTCGAGCCGCTGGCGGATGAAGCCGCGATAGAGCGTGCGATCGATCTGCGCGCGCGTGGCGCGTACGGCCGGTCCCTTGCTCGCGTTGAGCCGCTTGAAATGGATGCCGCAATGGTCGGCGCCGACACCCATGAGCCCGCCGAGCGCATCGATCTCCTTGACCAGGTGCCCTTTGCCGATGCCACCGATGGCCGGATTGCACGACATGGCGCCGAGCGTCTCGATGCTCTGGGTCAGCAGCAGGGTGCGCACGCCCATGCGGGCGCTGGCGAGTGCGGCCTCGGTGCCGGCGTGGCCGCCGCCGACGACGATCACGCCATAGTGTTGGGGATGTTGCATGCAGGCAAACGCCATGAATCGCGGGCAGGGGCCGCAGAATAATCCTAATCAATGCCATAGTCAGCGCCGGGGCCCGCGTCGGCGAGGTCCGCGGCCGGCAGGTTGCCCGGAAACTTCCGCGCGCCCTGGCGGTCTTGGCTGCGCAGGTTGACGATGCAGATCGGCTGTGGAACATTTGCGCGCCGCCGAGGGCCACGTGGGCAGACCGCCAGCACACGCACCGCCTCACCGCGTGCGCGACCGGGCAGCCGCCATCGTCGGTCGACTCCAAATTCGAATCTCGAGAGTGTGGGCACACGGCTCCCGCGCCGTGTCACCCGGGGGCAATGTCGCAATGGAAAATTTGATCGAAGTCAGCGATCTGCGTAAGTCCTTCGGGCCGCTGGTGGCCGTGGACGGCGTGTCGCTGCAAATCAGGCGCGGCGAGGTGCTCGGCTTCCTCGGACCCAACGGCGCCGGCAAGTCGACGACGATGAAGATGATCACCGGCTTCATCGCGCCGACATCGGGCGCAGTTCGCGTCTGTGGCCACGACGTCGCCACCGACCCGATTGCTGCCAAGCGCCGCATCGGCTACCTGCCCGAAGGCGCGCCCGCGTACGGCGAAATGACCCCGGCCAGCTTTCTCGACTTCATCGCCGACATCCGCGAACTGCGCGGCGCACAGAAGGAAGCGCGCATCCGCGAAGTCGTCGGCAAGATCCACCTCGAACACGTGATGACGCAGACCATCGACACGCTGTCGAAAGGTTTCAAGCGTCGGGTGGGTCTCGCGCAGGCCATCCTGCACGACCCGGAAGTGCTGATCCTCGACGAACCGACCGACGGCCTCGATCCGAACCAGAAGCACGAAGTGCGCTCGCTGATCGGCGAGATGGCACCGAACAAGGCGATCGTGATCTCCACGCACATCCTCGAAGAGGTCGACGCGCTGTGCACCCGCACCGCCATCATTGCGCGTGGCCGACTGCTGTTCACCGGCACGCCGGCCGAACTCGAGGCCCGCTCGCACTTCCACAATGCCGTCACGCTGACGGTCGGCGACGCGCAGGCCGACGCCGTGCGCACCGCACTGGCCGCGCTGCCGGCAGTCGCTGGCGTCGAAACGCGTGACGTCGGCAACGCGCGCCGCCGGCTGACGGTCCTGCCGCGCGACGGCAAGCCCATCCTCGAACTCGTGCAACAGACCGGCCGCGCCAGTGGCTGGGCCTTCGACGAACTCTACGTCGAGTCCGGCCATCTCGACGAGGTGTTCCGAACGATAACGACGACGGCCGGCAATGCCGGCGAGGTGACCAGGACATGAGCCGCATCGGCACGCTCTTCGCGCGGGAATTCCGCGGTTATTTCGCCACTCCGGTGGCCTATGTGTTCATCGTGATCTTCCTGTTCCTGACCGGCATTTTCACGTTCTACGTTGGCGGTTTCTACGAGCGCAGTCAGGCGGACCTCGAACCCTTCTTCCGCTATCACCCGTGGCTCTACATGCTGCTGATCCCCGCCATCTCGATGCGGCTGTGGTCGGAAGAACGCAAGAGCGGCACGCTCGAACTGCTGATGACACTGCCTGTGTCACTGCTCGAGGCGGTCCTCGGCAAGTTCCTCGCCGCCTGGGCCTTCACCGCGATCGCGCTCGCGCTGACCTTTCCGATCTGGCTGACCGTGAACTACCTCGGCAACCCGGACAACACCGTGATCGCCGCCGGCTATCTCGGCAGCCTGCTGATGGCGGGCGGTTTCCTCGCGATCGGCGCCTGCATCTCGGCGCTGACCAAGAACCAGGTGATCGCCTTCGTCATCAGCTTCGTGATCTGCTTCGCGTTCAACCTGAGCGGGTTTCCGCTGGTGCTCGATTTCTTCCGCGGCTGGGCGCCGCAGGCCATCGTCGACGTGATTGGTTCGTTCAGCTTTCTGACCCACTTCACGTCGATTCAGAAGGGCGTGATCGATCTGCGCGACATTCTCTACTTCGCCACGCTGATTGCGTTCTGGCTCTACGCCAACATGCTCGCGATCGACGCCAAGAAAAGCAGCTGAACCGGGACCACCAACATGCAGACCAAATCGCAGACCCTGGGCAGCATCCTGATCGCGGTGGTGCTGTTCATCGGCTTCAACATCATCAGCAACGAAACCCTGACCTCGAGCCGCCTCGATGTCACCGAGAACAGTCTCTACACGCTGTCCGACGGCACGCGCGGCGTGCTGTCCAAGCTCGACGAGCCGGTGACGCTGCGCTTCTATTTCTCGGCACAGCAGTTTGCGACGCTGCCGCAGTACCTGAACTACGGCAAGCGCGTGCGCGACCTGCTCGAGGAGTACGTCGCCGAGGCGGACGGCAAGCTGAACCTGCAGGTCATCGAGCCGGAACCGTTCTCGGAGGCCGAAGATCAGGCCGTCGGCTATGGCATCGAGCAGTTGCCGCTGAACGCGACCGGCGACATGGGCTACCTGGGGCTTGCCGGCACCAACGCCACCGATGACGAACTCGCGATTCCGTTCCTGAACCCCGATCGCGAAGACGCCCTCGAGTACGAGATCAGCAAACTCGTCTACACCCTCGCCAATCCGCAGAAACGGGTCATCGGCCTCATCACCGATCTGGCGCTCAACGGTGGCCAGCCCACCGCGCCCGACCAACCCGGCGCCCCGGCCTGGGCGAGTATCAGCCAGCTGAAGGAACTGTTCGACGTGCGCGACCTCGCGCGCGACGTCACCGCGATCGAACCCGACATCGACACGCTGCTCGTGGTGCATCCGAAGGACCTGCCGGCGAAAACCCTCTATGCAATCGATCAGTTCGTGCTGCGCGGCGGCAAGGCGATGGTGTTCGTCGACCCGCTGGCCGAAGAGGATCGCCCGGAGCAGGATCCGAACAACCCGATGGCGATGCCGAAGGTCGATTCAACGCTCGAACCCCTGTTCAAGGCCTGGGGCATCCAGGTCGCGACCGACAAGATCATCGGCGATCCGAAGGACGCGGTGCGCGTGAGTTTCAGCGGCAGCCGCGGTCCGCAGGAAGTCGAGTACCTGCCGTGGATCCAGCTGCACGATGCCAGCATGAATCGCGACGACTTCATCACCAGCCAGCTGCAGGGCGTCAACGTCGGCACCGCGGGCCGTATCGAGACCCTGAAGGACGCCACCACGAAGCTGACGCCGCTGCTGCTGTCCGGCCCGACGGCGGGGCTGCTCGAACGCGATGCGATCTTCTTCGTGCGCGATCCGAACGGCCTGCGCGAAAGCTTCGTACCCGGCAAAGAGCAGCTCGTGATAGCCGCGCGCGTCACGGGCGCGGCGGCCACGGCCTATCCGGACGGTCCGCCGCTCGCCGAACAGGAGAAGCGCGGCCCCGGCGATCCGAACCAGCTGAAGCAGGCGAAGGACGGCATCAACGTCATCGTCGTTGCCGACACGGACCTCCTGGCCGATCGCTTCTGGGTGCGCATCGAGCGCTTCCTGAACATGCAGGTGCCGAATCCGTTCGCGAACAACGCCGATTTTCTCGTCAATGCCATCGACAACCTGGGCGGCAACGACGATCTGATCAGCCTGCGCAGTCGTGGCGAGTATGCACGCCCGTTCGAGGTCGTCGAAGCCATCAAGCGCGACGCCGAGAGCCAGTTCCGCGAGCGCGAACAGGCGCTGCGCGCGAAACTGGCTGAAACGGAAACCAAGCTGCGCGAGATCCAGCAGGGCAAGGGCGCTGAAGGCGAAGCGATCCTGACTGCCGAACAGCGCAAGGAAATCGAGCTTTTCCGCGCCGAACAGATCAGGACGCGCAAGGAACTGCGCGCCGTCCAGCACGAACTCGGCAAGAACATCGAGCAGCTCGGCACGCGCCTTAAGTGGATGAACATCGGGCTCATTCCGCTGCTGCTCGCCGTGATCGCGATCGTGGTCGGCGCCATCCGCCACCGCCGCTGGGCCTGACGGGAGAATACGATGACCGCGAAGAAGCCACTGTTGCTCGTTGCCGCTGCGCTGATCGCCTACGGCGCGTTTCATGTGACCCAGCGCAAGGCGCCGTCGACGGAGGTCGAGAACGCCCTGCTCTACCCCGGGCTGCTCGATCGGCTGAATGACACGCGCACGATCGCGATCACGACGGGCGACGATGCGTTCACGCTCGCGCGTGACGGCGAGCAGTGGACGATGGTCGAACGGGGCGGCTTTCCGGTGAAGTCCGAAGCGGCCAGGGAAGCCCTCGTCCAGCTGTCCGCGCTGAAAATCCGCGAGGCCAAGACGTCGAAACCCGAGAATTACGCGACGCTGGGCGTCGCCGACGACCTCGCAAGCGGTGCGGACGCGCGCCGCATCACCGTCAGCGCCGCAGAGTCCGCTGTGCTGGTCGATCTGCTGGTCGGCAAGGCCCGCGCCGCCAAAGGCGTCGAAACTCCCGGCCACTATGTGCGCCGCCACGGCGAGCCGACGGCCTACCTGGTCGAGGGCGATCTCGGCTTCGCCGCCAGGCGCAACGACTGGATGGACACGCAGGTGCTGGATCTGCCGGTCGATCGGGTGCGCAAGGTGACGATTACGCATGTGGGCAACCCGCCGGTCGTCGTGTCGAAGAAGAATCCGCAGGAACAGCTGTTCACGCTGCACGATGCGCCCGAGGGTTATGAATCCCGCTCGTCCGCCGTGGTGTCGAGCATCGGCGGACTCCTGCTCGATGTGCGCTTCGAAGATGTCACGGCGAAGTCGGCCATCGAAGGCCTGACGCCGCGCGCGATCGTCGAAGTCCAGACTTTCGACGGCCTGGTGGCAACACTTGAGCAGTACGACGTGAAGGAAAAGGCGTTCGTCAGCTTCGACTTCGCGTTCAACGAAGATCTGGTGCTGGCCCGCGACGCGGCGCCGGTGACCGCTGCCGACACACCGCCGGCCGGGGAGGCTGCAGAGGCACCCGTCGACGCGCAGGACGCGCTGGACAAGGTCAAAGCCGAAGTGGCCCGGCTCAAGGACCAGACTGCGCCGTGGGTCTATGAACTGGCGGACTACAAGACCCGCATCATCGACAAGAAGATGGCGGATCTCGTCAAGGTGAAATCAGCGCCGCTGCCGACGCCGGAACCGATCGAGAACATGCGCAACGATCCCGACCTGAACTGATCGTGCGGGGCGCACGAGACGCGCCCCGACCATCGCGCTCAGTGCTTGACGAGGTTCATCCCCGCCGGCAGTGAGGTCGTCATCTGGCGCAAGGTGTGCCAGCCGTGACTGCTGCCCGCCTCGCTCCAGAGCTGGAAGGCATTCAGGCCGTCCAGACAGGGGCCGCCTTCGTTGAGCTCGCGAATGCCGAGCAGCACGTCGAGCGTCGCCACGAAATGTTCTCCGAGCGCCTGATAGAGCGCCCGTTCATCGCCGCGCACCTTGGTGGCGTGTTCGCGATAGGCGTGCTGGCCGACCTGCACGAAATACGACAGCGGAATGCGCTGGCGGATGGCGTGATCCGGGAACAGTCCGGCGAACAGCAGGCACTGGTCACCGACCGCCGCCAGGTCCCGCGCATTCGAGTTGCCGGCGCTGAGCAGCTGGCGCGCGAAGCGGGCCGACAGCTCGCGGTTCTCGCCCGCACTGCCGAGCATCCGGTACAACAGGCACACCGCATATTCTTCGACCGCTTCCGGCAGAAAGGCGCGCGCGTTCTGCTGCGCCTGGGTCAGGAGTCCGCGCCAGCCGGCGGCTTCGGGCAGATGCAGGTCGATGTTCACGCGTTGCGCTCCACGTTGGGGTCCTCCGCGTATCGGCCCTGACGGGCCCGACTTGAACGCGTCTGCCAGGGGTGCGACGTAGGCACGCTAACCGGCCTGCGGCTATACTGGCGCGCCTCCCGCAACAGGTCCGGCCGCGCTACCGCGTCGAAGTGCAAATGACTGAAATACAAGCCCCTCCAGGCACCTTCCAGGAGCTGATCTTCCGCCTGCAGACGTTCTGGGCGGCACGCGGCTGTGTGATCGCGCAACCTTACGACATGGAGATGGGCGCCGGCACGTTTCACCCCGCGACCTTCCTGCGCGCGATCGGCCCGGAACCGTGGCGGGCGGCCTACGTGCAGCCTTCGCGGCGCCCGACCGACGGGCGTTACGGCGAGAACCCGAATCGCCTGCAGCACTACTACCAGTTCCAGGTCATCCTGAAGCCCTCGCCGCCGGACCTGCAGGCGCTCTACCTCGAATCGCTGCAGATGCTCGGAGTAGACCCGCGTGTGCACGACATCCGGTTCGTCGAGGACAACTGGGAATCGCCGACGCTCGGCGCCTGGGGCCTGGGCTGGGAAGTCTGGCTGAACGGCATGGAAATCACGCAGTTCACGTATTTCCAGCAGGTCGGCGGACTGGACTGCCGTCCGGTCGCGGGCGAAATCACCTACGGCCTCGAACGCATTGCGATGTACCTGCAGGGCGTGGACTCCGTCTATGACCTCGCATGGGCCACGCACGAAGGCCGTACGGTGACCTACGGCGACGTCTATCACCAGAACGAAGTCGAAATGTCGACCTACAACTTCGAACAGGCGAACACTGAGATCCTGTTCGGCTGGTTCAATCACTGCGAGGCCGAGGCCGCGCGCCTGATCGCCGCGGGCCTGCCGCTACCGGCCTATGAAATGATGGTCAAGGCCTCCCACACGTTCAATCTGCTTGACGCGCGCCGCGCGATTTCGGTCACCGAGCGCCAACGCTACATCCTGCGCGTGCGCACACTGGCGCGCAGCATCGCCGAGACCTATTACGCGGCACGCGAGGCGCTCGGCTTCCCGATGCTGCCGGCCGACTCGCGTCCGGCGGAGGTCACGCCATGAGCGACGCGCGCGATCTCCTGATCGAGCTCGGCACCGAAGAATTGCCGCCGAAGGCGCTGCCGGGGCTGTCGGCCGCGTTCCATACCGAACTGACGAACCGCCTGCGTGACGCCCGCCTGCCGTTCACCGCCAGCCGCGCCTACGCGTCGCCGCGCCGGCTCGCCATCCTCGTCGAGGGCCTCGCGGCGATGCAGCCGGCGCAGGACGTCGAGCGACGCGGCCCGGCTGTTGCCGCGGCGTTCAAGGACGGCAATCTGACGCCGGCCGCACTCGGTTTCGCCCGCTCCTGCGGCGTCGACTTCGATGCGCTCGACACCCTGAAGACCGACAAGGGGGAGTGGCTCGTCTACCGCGCGAGCCAGCCCGGCCGTCCGGTGGGGGAACTGCTGCCCGGCTTCGTGCGCGACGCGCTGGCGGCGCTGCCGATCCCCAAGCGCATGCGCTGGGGCAGCGGCGACGCCGAGTTCGTGCGCCCGGTGCACTGGCTCGTGATGCTGTACGGTGAGGAGGTCCTGCCGGCCGAGGTCTACGGCATTCACAGCGGCAACACGACCCGCGGGCATCGCTTCATCGGCGAGCAGGCGTTGACCGTCGAGCGCCCCGCCGACTATGCCGGCCTGCTGGAGACCCGCGGCAAGGTGATTGCGGACTTCGACACCCGCCGCGAACGCGTCCGCGCACTGGTCGATGCGGCCGCGCTCGCTGCCGGTGGCCGCCCGCTGATCGACGAAGCGCTGCTGACCGAAGTGACCGCGCTGGTCGAATGGCCGGCGCCGATCACCGGCAGCTTCGATGCGCATTTCCTCGAAGTGCCGCGCGAGGCACTCATTGCCAGCATGCAGGGCCATCAGAAATATTTTCCGCTCGAAGGCGCCGACGGCCACCTGCTGAACCGGTTCATCACCATCAGCAACATCGACAGCCCGCGCCCCGAACTGATCCGCGACGGCAACGAACGCGTGATTCGCCCGCGCCTCAGCGACGCCGCGTTCTTCTTCCGCAAGGATCGCGAACAGCCGCTCGCGGCCCGCCTCGAGCGCCTCGGCGACATGGTGTTCGAACGCCGGCTGGGCTCGCTGCTCGACAAGACCGGGCGCGTGGCCGGGCTTGCCGCGCGCCTCGCCCCCGCGTTCGGCGCCGATGCCGCGCACGCGCGGCGTGCCGGCGAACTGTCGCGCTGCGATCTGCTGTCGGAGATGGTCGGCGAATTTCCCGAGCTGCAGGGCACGATGGGCGCGCACTATGCTGCGCACGACGGCGAAGCGCCGGCGGTGTGCCAGGCGCTCGGCGAGTTCTATCAGCCGCGCTTCGCCGGTGACGCGATCCCCGCGTCGGCGGTCGGCCGCGCGGTCGCGCTCGCGGAGCGGCTCGACACGCTGGTCGGCATCTTCGGCATCGGCTCAGCGCCGACCGGCGACAAGGACCCCTACGCGTTGCGGCGCGCGGCGCTGGGCGCACTGCGCATCTGCATCGAAGGGGCGTCCCCGCTGGATCTGGCCGGGGCGCTGCACGAAGCCGCGACGGCCTATGACGGCCGGATCGCGCCGACGACCGCCGACGATGTCTTCACCTTCATCCTCGAGCGCGCCCGCGCCTATTTCGCCGACCGCGGCACGCGTGCGGATGTCGTCGAAGCCGTGCTCGCCGTGCGCCCGCACAGCGCGCTCGACATCGCGCGCCGGATCGAAGCCGTCGAAGCGTTTCTCGCGCTCCCGCAGGCCGGCGCGCTCGCCGCGGCGAACAAGCGCATCGGCAATCTCCTGAAGAAATCGGCACAGGCCGACGCGGGCGCGATCGATCCGGCGCTGCTGCTGGAACCCGCCGAGCAACGGCTTGGCGAGGCGTTGCTGAACCTCGAGCAGACGCTGGCGAGCACGGATATCGGCGCCGACTACGGCGCCTACCTGTCGCGCCTCGCGGCATTGCACGATCCCGTCAACGCGTTCTTCGACAGCGTGCTCGTGATGGCTGACGATCCGGCGCTGCGCGACAACCGGCTGCGGCTGCTCGCAAAGCTGCAGCAGTTGTTTCTGCGCGTCGCCGACGTCGGCCTCATCGGCTAGGCTGCCGGACACCCTGCCACGCCATGCGCCTGCTGATTGTCGATCGCGATGGCGTCATCAACGAGGATTCGCCGGACTTCATCAAGAGTCCGGACGAGTGGCACGCGATCCCGGGCAGCATTGAAGCGCTGGCGGCAGCCAGCCAGATGGGTTTCACGATCTACGTGGTGTCGAACCAGTCCGGGCTCGCGCGCGGTATCGTCGACATCGAGCAGCTGCACCGCATCCACGCGTTGATGCTGTCCGAGGTCAAACGCTGCGGCGGCCGCGTCGACGCAATTCTCTACTGCCCACACGGCCCCGACGAAGGCTGCCGCTGCCGCAAACCGCGGCCGGGCCTGCTGGAGAGCATCGCCGAGCGCACCGGCGCCGTGCTGCGCGACGCGATTTTCGTCGGCGATCGCCTGAGCGATCTCGAAGCGGCGCGCGCCGTCGGCGCGCGCGCGGTGCTCGTCGAGACCGGCCATGGCCGCAGCACCCTGGCGAAGCTGCCGGCGCACGAACGCCTCGCGGTCTATCCGAACCTCGCAGCGGTGGTCAACCGGCTCCGCAGCCCGGGCCCATGACGGCACGATGACCTGCTCATGATCACCACGCTGCGCTCCGTGCTGTTCTATCTGGGCCTCGCCCCCGTGACGATGTTCTTCGGCGTGCTGGGCATCCTGATCCTGCCGTTGCCGCGGCGCTGGCGGTACTACGTGATCACGCGCTGGTCGCACTTCGCGATCCTGTGGCTGCGCGTGACCTGCGGCCTGCGCTGGCGCGTGAGCGGCGCCGAACACATCCCCGCTGAACCGTGCGTGATCCTGTGCAAGCACCAGTCGGCATGGGAGACGATCACCCTGCAGATGATCTTTCCGCCGCAATGCCAGGTGCTCAAACGCGAGCTGCTGCGCGTCCCGTTCTTCGGCTGGGGCATGGCCAGCCTCAATCCGATCGCGATCGACCGCAATGCCGGTGCGAAGGCGCTGCGCCACGTGCTCGCGACCGGCAAGCAGCGCATCGCGGATGGCTGGTGGGTGCTGATTTTCCCGGAAGGCACCCGCATCCCGGCCGGCAAACGTGGCCGTTATTCGGCCGGCGGCGCTGCGCTCGCGCTGCAGGCGCAGTGCCCGATCGTGCCGGTGGCGCACAACGCCGGGGTGTTCTGGCCGCGCAACTCGATGCGCAAGGAAAGCGGCATCATCGAGGTCGTGGTCGGCCCGCCGATCGCCACCGCCGGCCGCAGTGCGGCCGATCTGACCGCCGAGGCCGAGGCTTGGATCGAGGCGCGCTGCGCCGAACTGCCGCTGACGCCCGACCGGTCAGGCCCCACGACCTGACGGGCTGGTGCACGACGCCGCGGGGCCGTCGACTGCGCGGCGCGTGCGACACGAGAAGCGGCCTCGACCGGCGATGAATGAATCCTGCAGGCGAGCGTCCGTCGCTCATGCACTCGCCACGGTCGGCGGCCGCATGCCTTCTTCACCAGCCCGCCTCGCGACCCGTCGCCCGAGATTGGCAGGCGGGTCGGCCGCCTGATACTGTCGTCGCACCGCTTGCAGACCAGGAGTTCGCGATGACCGACACGTTGCCCGCCCCGTTTCCCCGTCACCGTCCGCGACGCATGCGCGCGGATGCGCAGACCCGACGCCTGATGCGGGAGAACACCCTGACGGTGGACGACCTGATTTGTCCGCTGTTCGTGTGTGAGGGTCGCGACCAGCGCGAACCTGTCGGCAGCATGCCCGGGGTCGATCGCCTGAGCATCGACCTGCTGGTGGCGCACGTGCGCGAACTCGCGGCGCTCGGGATTCCGGCCGTCGCGCTGTTCCCGGTGACGCCGCCGGCGCTGAAGAGCGACGACGGTCGCGAAGCCTACAACCCGGATGCGCTGGCGCAGCGCGCGGTGCGCGCGATCAAGGACGCGGTGCCGGACATCGCCGTGATGACGGACGTGGCACTCGATCCGTTCACGACCCACGGTCACGACGGCATCATCGATGCGAACGGTTACGTGATGAACGAAGTGACGGTCGACGTGCTGGTCAAGCAGGCGTTGTCACAGGCGCGCGCGGGGGTCGACATCGTGGCGCCCAGCGACATGATGGACGGACGCATTGGCGCGATTCGAGATGCACTCGAGGCCGAAGGCTTCGTGAATACCCGGATCATGGCCTATTCGGCCAAATACGCCTCGGCCTTCTACGGCCCGTTCCGCGACGCCGTCGGTTCCGCGCCGAACCTCGGCAAGGGCGGCAAGCAGACCTACCAGATGGATCCCGGCAACGGCGACGAGGCACTGCGCGAAGTCGCGCTCGACATCGCCGAGGGTGCTGACATGGTGATGGTCAAACCGGGGATGCCTTACCTCGACATCGTGCGCCGCGTGAAGGACGAGTTCCGCATGCCGACCTACGCCTACCAGGTCAGCGGCGAGTACGCGATGCTGATGGCCGCCGCGCGCAACGGCTGGCTCGACGAGAAAGCCGTCGCCCTCGAATCGCTGCTCGCCTTCAAGCGCGCCGGTGCCGATGGCATCCTCAGTTACTTCTCACCCCGCGTCGCGCAGTGGCTGCGCGACGCCTGAGAATCAATTCAGCCACCGAGAACACGGAGAACACCGAGAAATTGCAGCGCGCAATCAGCTGGCCGAACGATTCGGCCAGACAAGGATTCTTTGAAAATCTCTGTGTTCTCGGTGGCCATCCTCGCCCCCGGTCAGGTCTCCAGGCCGAGTTCCTTGATCTTGCGTGTCAGCGTGTTGCGGCCCCAGCCGAGGAGGCGGGCGGCGTCGTGACGCCGGCCGTGCGTGCGGGCCAGCGCGACGCGAATCATCGTCTTCTCGAACTTGGGCACGGCTTCGTCGAGGATCGGGATCGGTGACGACGACGCGTGATGCTCGGCCCAGCGGCGCAGCGCAATCTCCCAGTCGGTGCCGAGCCGATCGCCCTGCACGGTTTCCGTCGCCGGATCGGCCGTCAGTTCGCGCGGCAGATCGTGCACTTCGATCGTCTGCGTGGGCGCCATGATCGTGACCCGGCGGCAGATGTTCTCGAGCTGGCGCACGTTGCCGGGCCACGGGTAGGCGCGGAAGGCTTCCAGCGCCTTGGGTGACAGACGCTTCGGCTCGACATCGAGCTCCTGGGCGGTGACGCGCAGGAAATGTTCGGCGAGTTCGCCGATGTCTTCCAGCCGATCGCGCAACGGCGGCAACTGCAGGCGGATGACGTTGAGGCGGTGGAACAGATCCTCGCGGAAGGAATTCTCCTTCACGCGCCGTTCGAGATCCTGGTGGGTCGCCGCGATCACGCGCACGTCGACGTGCACCGGATGGTGGCCACCTACGCGGTAGAAGTCGCCCTCTGCCAGCACGCGCAGCAAACGGGTCTGCAGTTCGGCCGGCATGTCGCCGATTTCATCGAGGAACAGCGTACCGCCATCGGCCTGCTCGAAGCGGCCGACGCGCTGCGCCGTCGCGCCGGTGAACGAGCCACGCTCGTGCCCGAACAGTTCCGACTCGAGGAGTTCGCGCGGAATCGCCGCCGTGTTGAGCGCGATGAAAGGTTTCGCCGCGCGCGGCGAATGGCGATGAAGGGCCCGCGCCACCAGCTCTTTGCCGGTGCCTGACTCGCCCGTCAGCAGCACGGTCATGTTCGATTTCGACAGTCGACCAATGGCGCGAAACACCTCCTGCATGGCCGGCGCGGCGCCGATGATGTCGGCCGTCACGCGCGGCGGTTCGCTGGCGACTGCAGGCAGCAGCGATTCGTCGGTCTTCGCGAGTGCCCGGCGCACGATGGCGACGGCTTCATCGACGTCGAACGGCTTCGGCAGATATTCGAAGGCCCCGCCCTGGTAGGCCGCGACGGCGCGGTCCAGATCGGCGTAGGCCGTCATGATGATGACCGGCAGTGCCGGATCGGAATGCTGCACCTGGTCGAGCAGCGCCAGGCCGTCCGTGCCGGGCATGCGGATGTCGGTGATGATGACGTCCGGCCTGTCGCGCTTGAGCCGCGCGAGCGCCTTGTCGGCAGTCTCGAAGCTGTGGGTCGCGATGGTCGCCTGCGACAGCGCCTTTTCCAGCACCCAGCGGATCGCCCGGTCGTCGTCAATGATCCAAACCTCAGGCTGCCTGTTCATGGCGTATTCCTTATTGGTAGCCAAACCGTGAAGACCGTGTTGCCCGGTGTGCTCGTGAAATCGATCAAGCCGCCCTGGCGATTCACCAGGGATTGCGCGATGGGCAGGCCGAGACCTGAACCCTCCGCGCGACCGGACACCATCGGAAAGAAAATGCTGTCCGCGAGTTCTGGCGCAACGCCCGGTCCGTCATCGACGACTTCGGCCCGGATCACCAGCTTGTGGAGCACGCTGCCGATGGTGAATTTGCGCTGCGCTCGCGTGCGCAGCGTGATATTGCCGCCATGGCCACCGAGCGCCTGCACCGAGTTGCGCACCAGGTTCAGGAACGCCTGAATCAACAAATCGCGATCGGCCTGCAGGTCCGGCAGGCTCGGGTCGTAGTCGCGGTGAATCGTCACGCGCCGGTTCGCCTCGATTTCGACGACCTGCCGCACGTGTTCCAGCACCTCGTGGATGTTGAACACCGTCGGATGCAGCTGACCGCGAGGTCCGAGCATGCGGTCGACGAGTTTCCGCAGCCGATCGGCCTCGCCAATGATGATCTGGGTGTATTCGCGATGCTGCGGGTCGCTCAGTTCGCGTTCGAGCAACTGCGCTGCGCCGCGGATCCCGCCCAGGGGGTTCTTCACCTCGTGCGCGAGGCCCTGCATCAGGGCCGTGCTGATCTGGTTCTGGATCAGCTTGTTCTCCTCGGCCTGAATCCGCTGCTGACGTTCGGTGCTCGTCAGTTCGAGCACGGCGCCGTGGGCGGCGCTCCCGCTGCCCTGCCGGGGCGACACGATGCAGTCCACCCGCATCGGCTCCAGGTTCGGGCGCGCGAGCAGCAGGTCGCGCTCGGTGAACGAGCGCGTGTCGTCCAGCGACAGATCGACCGCCTCGATGAAGTCGGGCCGGCCCGGGAACAGCTTGTCCAGCGGCAGGCCGCGCAGCTTGTGAATGCTGCTCATCACGAGGTTTTCAGCCGCCGGGTTCGCTTCCCGCACGCGCAGCTGGCGGTCGAGCTGGATCACGGCTGTCGCCAGCTGATTGAGAACGGCGCTACCGTCTTGCTCGTTAAACATGCGTTCCAGAATAGTCATGGGCCAATTTGGTGCAGTATAGGTCCGGGTTCCCTGTCGCCTCGTCCAGTCCTGCGGACTGCACGGCCCAAAGACAAGGACTTGGCCTCATTTCGGGTCGCAACAGCGGGCAGACTGCCCTTCGTCGAGCAACGCGCCTAATGGTTGGCAAGAATTGGACCAACCCCGGTGCAAGCGCGGGGCGTGCTCAGGGCGGCGTGGCGGGGGCGGGATTTTCGGCGGCCTTGCGCCGCTGGATCTGCTGAACCGTCATGCGGTGAAGGTGGAAGGTCGTCACGGCCGAACTGACCAGCGCCTGCCCGTCGCTGCCCACCACGACGGCCTGCAGGGTATGCGTGCCGCGGTCGAGTTCGCTCAGCGCGAAGTGGGTGCCGACGCCTTCCCCGGCGACCGCACCGTCGAGCAGCAGCCGCAGCCGGTGCCCGAAGTCGGCCTGCAGCGGGGGATCGAGGCTGACGGCGACGATCAGGTTGCCCGCATTGTCGCGCAGGGTGTCCTGGTCGGCCGGGTCGACGATGGCGATGTCGACGTAGGCGAGCGCCGTGCCTGCTGGCGTCTCGGCCGCCTCGGGGGCCAGGGCCGACGGCGGCGGGGTCCTGATCACCGGCGCGACGGGCGTCTCCGGGATGAGGATGCGCTCGGCGCCCGGTCGCGGCGTATCGGAGTACTCCACTCCGCGCTCCGGATCGACATAGCGATAGACCTCGGCCGCAGGCAGTGGCGGCGCGATCTGGAACAGGATCAGCAGGGCTGCCGGGACGCGCATGCCGGGAAGCATAGCCCCGCACCCCATCGGCAACAAGGAAGGAAGAGTCGAAGCCCCGCGCTGCGGGGCTTCGACGTGCCGCCAGACAGCGTCAGACGCTGTAGTACATCTCGAACTCGACCGGATGCGGCGTCATGCGGAAACGCGTGACTTCGGCCATCTTCAGCTCGATGTACGCGTCGATCATGTCATCCGTGAACACGCCGCCGGCCTTCAGGAAGTCGCGGTCGCGATCGAGGGCTTCGAGCGCCTGGTCGAGCGAATGGCACACGGTGGGAATGTGCTTCGCCTCTTCCGGCTCGAGGTCGTACAGGTCCTTGTCCATCGGCGCGCCCGGGTCGATCTTGTTCTTGATGCCATCGATACCGGCCATCATCATCGTCGCGAACGCGAAGTACGGGTTCGACGTCGAGTCCGGGAAGCGGACTTCGATGCGGCGGCCCTTCGGGTTGGAAATCCACGGAATGCGAATCGAGGCCGACCGGTTGCGCGCCGAGTAGGCCAGCATGATCGGGGCTTCGAAACCGGGCACCAGGCGCTTGTAGCTGTTGGTGCTCGCATTGGTGAACGCATTGATCGCTCGGGCATGCTTGATGATGCCGCCGATGTAATGCAGGGCCGTCTCGGACAGACCGCCGTAACCGTCGCCCGCGAACAGATTGGTGCCGCCCTTCGCCAGCGACTGGTGCACGTGCATGCCGCTGCCGTTGTCGCCGACCAGCGGTTTCGGCATGAAGGTCACGGTCTTGCCGAAGCTGTGGGCGACGTTGTGCACGACGTACTTCAGCAGCTGGGTGGAGTCGGCGCGCTTCACGAGCGTATCGAAACGGGTCCCGATTTCGCACTGGCCCGCCGTCGCCACTTCGTGATGATGCACTTCGACCGGCATGCCCATCTGTTCGAGCACATTGCACATCGCCGAGCGCAGATCCTGCAGCGAATCGACCGGCGGCACCGGGAAATAGCCGCCCTTGATGCCGGGGCGGTGACCGGGGTTGCCCCCCTCCATCTTCTTGGCCGAGCTCCAGTAGCCTTCGTCGGAATCGATTTCGTAGAAACCGCCGCGCATTTCCTGGCTGTAGCGGACGTCGTCGAAGATGAAGAACTCGGGTTCCGGGCCGAAGAACGCGGTGTCGGCGATGCCAGTGGCCTTCAGGTAGGCTTCCGCGCGCTTCGCGGTCGACCGCGGGTCGCGCTCATAGCCCTGGCCCGTGGCCGGCTCGATGATGTCGCACCGGATGATCATCGTCTTGTCTTCGAAGAACGGGTCCATGACGGCCGTCGTCGGGTCGAGCATGAGGATCATGTCGGACTCGTGGATGCCCTTCCAGCCGGCAATCGACGAGCCGTCGAACATCTTGCCGTCTTCGAACACGTCCGCGTCGATCTGGTGCGACGGCACCGTCACGTGCTGGTCTTTGCCGCGGGTATCGGTGAATCGAAGGTCGACATAGCGGACCTCCTCGTCTTTCAGCGTCTTCAGCACACTCTCAACGGACATGATCTATCTCCTCCAGGCCTTAGGCTTATTTCGAAATCGACCCCGACTCGGCAGATAACGCGCATCCAGGGCTGGATTGATGCGCGCCGGCGTGTCGCCACTTGCCGAGCGTAAAAAAGCTGGTTCGCGTGTCGGCGGCGTCGGCCACCGCGTATGCCCCCAAATTTGCATTTTGCATGCCACACATAAGAAGTTGATTCTTCGAGGGCATCGGCGCTGCCGGCCGATTATTGCACAATGAGCGTGCGCGGCTGCGCAAATTCGCACTAAATTGATGCATCCGGCAGCAGGGTTTCGCCCGAATAGAGGGCGGCTATCGATTCACGGGCCCGCACCAGGTGGGCGCCGGCGGCGTCGACCATGATTTCCGGCGGGCGCGGCCGTGCATTGTAGTTGGAAGCCATCACGTGGCCATAGGCGCCGGCGCCCATGATCGCCAGTCGGGCCCCCGGCACCAGCCGCAAGGGCCGATCGTTGGCCAGGAAATCGGCGCTTTCGCAGACCGGCCCGACAAGGTCGAAGCGCTGTTCCGGCACCTCGTCACCGGCCTCTCGGAGCGGCAGGACCTCGTGCCAGGCTTCGTACAGGGCAGGCCGGATCAAATCGTTCATCGCGGCGTCGACGATCGCGAAATGCCGCTTCGGCGTCACTTTCAGGTACTCCACCGTCGTCAGCAGCGCGCCGGCGGTCGCGACCAGCGATCGCCCCGGCTCGATGCAGATTTCGTAGCGCGAGGGAATCGCCCGGCACAGCGTCGCGACGTAATCCTCGATCGAGGGCAGCGTCTCGTCGTGGTAGCGCACGCCAAGTCCGCCGCCGGCGTCCACATGGGCAAGCTCGATGCCGGCAGCGGCGAGCCGCTCGACCAGCACCATCACGCGCGCCATCGCATCGGCAAACGGCGCGAGGCTCGTCAGCTGCGAGCCGATATGGCAGGCGACGCCGGTCACTTCGATGTTCGGCAGGCCGGCGGCGACGCGATAAAGGTCGGGTGCGTCCGCCATCGGCACGCCGAACTTGTTCTCGTCGAGTCCGGTGGAGATGTAGGGATGGGTGTGGGCATCGACGTCGGGATTCACCCGCACGGCGATGCGCGCGCGGCGGCCGACCCGGCCCGCCACGCCGTCGAGGCGAACGAGTTCGGCGGGTGACTCGATATTGAACACGCCGATGTCGGCGGCCAGGGCGGCCTCCATCTCGACGACGGTCTTGCCGACCCCGGAGAACACGATCGCCCCGGGTTTGCCGCGGGCCGCCAGCACCCGGGCGAGTTCGCCGCCGGACACGATGTCGAAGCCGGAGCCCAAGCGCGCCAGGGTGTCGAGCACGGCGAGATTCGCATTGGCCTTGACCGCATAATGGATGCGATGGGCGCGCGCGCCGAACGCGCGATCGTAGCTGCGCCACGCATGCTCGATATCGGCCCGGGAGTAGACGTAACAGGGTGTGCCGTACTGGCTGGCGATGTCGTCGAGCGCAAGACCGTCGATGCAAAGCCGTCCGTCGCGGTACTGGAACATGGGGCGGATTCCGCTGCTGGTTGGATTCGGGAAGTGCCCGCAAGGCGGGCCGGGATTCAGCGCTCGGCTGCTTTTTCCGGCGCTTCGTCCGGCAGGTAGAGGTCGCCCTTCTGGCCGCACCCGGCGAGCCCGCAGGCCAGCGCCAGCACCAGCACCCAGACACCGCGGCGCAGGGCCACGACCGGCGTGCCACGCGTGCGGCGCTCTGCGTCCCAACGCTGTTTTGCGCGGCCGCACGCACTTGCTTTATGGCCGGCAATCGGTCGACAATCGTTCAACTTATCCCCGTTTGGAGCGTGTTAATTACATGAGCAGCGAGCACATCGTCTACGTCACGGACGACTCGTTCGAGACCGACGTCCTGAAATCCGCCAAGCCCGTTCTGGTCGACTACTGGGCTGAGTGGTGTGGCCCGTGCCGAATGATCGCGCCCATTCTAGACGAGGTATCCGGCGAATATCACGACAAATTGACCATCGCCAAACTGGACGTCGACGACAACCACGCCACGTCGATGAAGTACGGCATCAGGGGCGTACCAACGCTGATGCTGTTCAAGGACGGCAATGTCGTGGCCACTCACGTCGGGGCCCTGACGAAGTCCCAGCTCACTGCGTTCATCGACAGCAACGTCTGAGCAACGGCGGCGGGCCAGCGCCCAATCCCCGGCCCCGGATGCTGCGAGCCCCGGACTCCGGGGATGCCTAGACGGCACACCGGTCGCGTGCTATTTTTCGCAGCACAAGCATCTGAACAGCCGTTCTAGGCTCTTCAACTACACCCTGTAAACCTCTTTCACGCCGAGCTGCCGGTTGCGGCATCGCGTGTCACCCAACCATATCCGTAGATTGCAATGAATCTGACTGAACTCAAGCAGAAGCCAGCCGCCGAGCTGATCGCCATCGCCGACGAGCTCGGCCTCGAAGGCGTTGCCCGCTCGCGAAAACAGGATGTCATCTTCGGAATCCTGAAAGCCCAGGCGAAGAAGGGCGAAGAAATCTCGGGAGACGGAGTACTGGAAATTCTGCAGGACGGTTTCGGATTCCTGCGTTCCAACGACTGCTCCTATCTCGCCGGCCCGGATGACATCTACGTCTCCCCCAGCCAGATTCGCCGCTTCAACCTGCGCACGGGCGATACC
>LNFM01002422.1_pt1 | contig 40873 bp, 39 predicted proteins | sample 596031 | NCBI WGS metagenome assembly LNFM01 (sample SAMN04254537, study PRJNA301005) | activated carbon metagenome | isolation source: dual media filters at the Ann Arbor, Michigan drinking water treatment plant | place: USA: Ann Arbor
ACGATCGCGCCTGGGCCGTATCCGGTCGCTACACGATCGGGCCGGTGCGTCTGGGCGCGATGTACCTGGATCGCAAGTGGGAGAACAATGCCACTCAGCACTCCAAGAAGAAGACCTTCACCGTCGGCGCCGCGTGGCGAATTGCAGGCCCGCACGAGTTGCACTTCGCCTACGGTGCCACGGGCGATACGAAGGGCAACGCCACCGCCAACGCGATCGGCGGCATCGGCGGGGCTGGGCTACCGGGGTCGGACACCGGCTACGACGCGATCACGCTGGCGTACCAGTACAGCTTCTCGAAGCGCACGACGGCCAAGTTGGGCTGGGTCCGCTACGACAACGACGCCAACTCGAGTTCGGTGCGCCCGTACAACGCGGCCGCTGCGCCGACAGGGGTTTCGCACAACGGGGAATCGTACGACTCGTGGGCCCTGGTGTTGAAGCACCGCTTCTAGTACTAACGTAGTCATAAAAACCGGGGCGGCGCGGTCTCAACGCTCCCAGTCAATAGTTCTTCTGCTAGGCGTGGTCTCGTTGATCGAGGCCGCGCCTTTCTTTTGTTGTTGGCGTTCTCTTACTGTGGAGCGTTGCGCGTCTTGATCGAAAGTTTCCCGGGTAGAAGCGAAGCGAATTCGAGCCAAGTCAGGCCAAGCAATCGGGTGGTGATTTGACAAATGTATCGCCGGTTACGAAGAAATGACGGAGGCGCGTTGAAACAAATAATCTTCGCCGCAATACAGCCTCATAAATGTAACGTACGGTGTTATACGTAAGTGTACCTTCGTGATTCAAGTGGTGAGATAAGTGTATATACGTAAGGATATTTCCGAGATTTACGAATTCGGCGGAACAAGAAAAGTAGCTGTTGTGGGGCCACAACACACGTAAACCTACGGACTGAAGAAATGCGTAGGTTTGTTTGCGTGCTCACCTTGCACTCCTTCACACTCGTCTCACCTCACCGCAAGGCGAGCGACGTTTGGGATCTGTCGCAAACACGTGATGCGATCGGTTCCGGAAGACGAACTTCAAAGGAGAGTTTTGATGCACAAGAAATTGATGGCGTTGGCCGTGACCGGTGCGCTGGCCGCGCCGCTGGCGGTGCAGGCGCAGAGCACAGTGCAGATTTACGGCGTGGCCGAGATTGAGTACGGCCGAGTCGATCAGGGCAACGGTCGTCCGACCTCGGACTACATGGAGAGCACGGGTTCGTACCTGGGCTTCAAGGGTACGGAATCGCTGGGCGGCGGCCTGTCGGCCTGGTTCCAGTGCGAGACCACGATGGACATCCGCGCGTTCGACCAAGTGGGACTGTGCTCGCGCAACAGCGGCCTGGGCTTCCGTGGCGGCTCCGGCAACATCTGGCTCGGTCGCTGGCATACCCCGTTCAGCCGCATGCTGGGCCTGGGTCAGGTCGGCGTCGAAGCGACCGGCATCCTGGGCTTCTCGCGCGTGTACGGCAAATCCGGCTCGACCTCCTTGGCCGAATCCGGCACCGGCAACGCAGGAGCTATGGCTCGTGAGCAGTTCGCTCGTCGCGAATCCTGCCTGACGACGTACGAGACGCCGAACATGGGCGGCTTCATGGTGGGCTTTGCGTTCAGCTGTGGCAATGCGGCTGCGGATCGTGCAGCGACCAGCGCGGGCAACAACAATAAACCGCGACTGTGGTCGACGGCGGCGACCTACAACAAGGGTCCGCTGGCCCTGGGGATCGGCTACGAGAAGCACCTGGACGTGGGCACGTTCAACACCATCGGCGCCGCCGAACTGGACGATCGCGCCTGGGCCGTATCCGGTCGCTACACGATCGGGCCGGTGCGTCTGGGCGCGATGTACCTGGATCGCAAGTGGGAGAACAATGCCACGACCTTCACGGTCGGCGCCGAGTGGACGATTGCGGGCCCGCACGAGTTGCACTTCGGCTACGGCGCCACGGGCGATACGAAGGGTAGCGCCACCGCCAACGCGGTCGGCGGCATCGGCGGTGCTGGATTGCCGGGTTCGGACACCGGCTACGACGCAATCTCGCTGGCGTACCAGTACAGCTTCTCGAAGCGCACGACGGCCAAGCTCGGCTGGATTCGCTACGACAACGACGCCAACTCCAACTCGGTGCGCCCGTACAACGCGGCCGCCTCGATTGGAAACGGCCAATCGTTCGACTCGTGGGCCTTGGTGTTGAAGCACCGCTTCTAAGCTAAAGCCCTTGCGGTACGAAGAAACGGGCGCCCTCGGGCGCCCGTTCTTACGTGTTGGTCTATCTCACACCCGTGTAAGTGTCATCGGCGCGATCGAAGCGCCTCGTAGAGCTTCTCCAGATCCCGAACGAACCGCTCCGAATCGAACAGCGGCGAACTCACCCGCGCCGCGGACACACGTGCACGCACCTCGTGTCGATAGTCGGTATCGCGCGCCAGTCTGAGCGCCAGCGCCTCATAAGCGTCGAGGTTGTACGCAACCAGATCGGGCATGCCCGCAGCCGTGACGATGCTGCTCGATACGCGCGCGGCGAATGTGTCTCCGCACAATGCGATCGCCGGGCAGCCGCACCAGAGCGCATCGCTCATGGTGGTGTGCGACGTGTACGGAAACGTGTCGAGGGCGAGATCGGCGACGCCATAGCGTGCCAGATGCGACGCGTTGGCCATGCGCGGGGCGAACATCAGACGTGACGGGTCGATGCCGCGATCGCTCGCAGCGCGCCGTAGATGTCCCGCGGCGAGGCTGTTGCTCTCCAGCAGCCAGAGCACACTGCCCGGGATCTCGGTGAGCAGGCGCATCCATGTGGAAAACACCTCGGGCGTGATCTTGTAGGTCTGGTTGAAGCAGCAGAGCACCCAGGCATCGTCGGGCAGGCCGTAATCGCGTCGGCCGAGCGGCTGCGCGACGATGCGTGCACGGTCGTTCGGTTGATAGCACGTCGGCATGCGGGCGACCCGCTCCGTGTACGCGCCCGCCATCGAATCCGGGATCACCACCGGGTCCGCGATCAGATAGTCGATGAAGTCGACCGCGGCGGTGCCGGGATAACCGAGCCAGGACACCTGCGTGCGGCAGGGCCGCCGCGCCATGATGCCCAGCCGGTCGCCCAGCGTATAGCCCTTGAGATCGATCAGCAGGTCGAGTCGGTCGCAGCGTATGCGTTCGGCGGCGATGTCGTCCGGCACCTGCGCGATGTCGACGAAATGTTCGAACGCGGCTCGCATGCGCGAGCGCATCACACTGCCCTCCTCCGGGCCATGGGAGTAGGCGAAAACCTCGAAGCGGCTGCGATCGTGCCGCTCGATTACGTCCGCAATCAGATAGGCAGTCGCGTGCTCGTGCAGGTCGGACGACAGATAGCCGATGCGCAGCCTTCGACCTTCGATCGGTTCATCGTCGGTATCGGACGCGGCTTCGGCGATATGGGGGCCGAACCGCGCCGCAGCCCAGCGCCGCGTGTACGTGAGCAGCTGGTCGGGGCTCGCGGGCTCGCAAAGGAGCCAGAACGGACTGCCGAGCGGAGCATCCTCACCGAGCAGCGGTTCCATCTCCTGCCAGATGCGCTGCCAGCGTTCCCAGTCGCAGGCCTGTCTGAGCAGATACGCGAGCATGCCGAGCAGCGGTGTCGAACGCGTGGCGGCGTACCCGGCTTCCAGTGCTTCGAGCGCCTGGGCAAGATCATTGCGTGCTGCATGAACATTGGCGAGCGTGCCGTAAGCGCCGGCATGCGTGACGTCCAGTTCGAGACACTGCTTGGCAGCGACCGATGCGGCGTCGAGCTCGCCGGCCTGGAACAGTGCGTTGGCCAGCGCGCCGGCAACGGGAAAATTGGCCGGATCGAATTGAAGCGCGAGTCGCAGGTGTGCAATGGCTTCGTGCAGCCGGCCCAGATCGAGGCAGGTCGATGCCAGGCCTTCGTGTGCGGCGGACGATTCGGGTGCAATCGACAATGCGCGCAGATAATGGTCACGCGCCGCGGCCGTCTTGCCCTGCAGTGCGAGCGTACGGCCGAGTTCGAGCAGGGTCATCGTGTCGTTCGAATCGTACTTAAGTGCGTCGCCCAACACCGACAAAGCCTCGTCGTACCGGGCGCACCGCTGCAGCACGATGCCGAGATTCAGGCGCGCATCCGCGAACGCCGGTGCGATGGTCAGCGCTTGTCGAAAGCGGCGTTCCGCGTCTTCGAGATCGTTTGCCTGCATGGCGAGGACGCCGAGGTTGTGCAGGGGTTCGGGTCGCTGCGGTGCGCTGCGCAGCGCAGCCTCGAAAGACGCACGTGCCCGATCCGGTTGGCCGGTCGACGCCTGAGCGCGACCGAGATTGATCCGCGCATCGACGTCGTCCGGGACTGCGGCTACGGCACGTTCGAGTGGCGCGAGGGCTTCCGCAGCCCGGCCCAGTTCGATCAGCGCGATGCCGAGTCGCATGTGTACGGAGGGCGGGGCACCTGGAAGCGTTGCCGCCCGCGCGAGCACCGGCTCGGCGTCGGCGTGACGACCGAGCATGAGAAACGCGAGGCCCAGGTGCTCGAGTGCAGCGCCGTTGCGCGGATCTGTGCTCAGTGCGCGTTCGAGCAGCGGGACGGCGCGTTCGGGAGATCCGAGCGCAAGCTGCGTGACGCCGGAGAGCATCAATACATCCGGATGTCGCGGCGCCTTGCGCAGTGCCTGTTCGCAGACGAGCTGCGCGCTTCGGAAATCACCGGTTTGCAGATGCCGGTCGGCCTGCTGGAGTAAACGAACGAGGGGGCTGGACACGGAGACGGCCATAATGAATCGGCGATGCTGCATGATAGCTACTGCGCGCAGGGCTCGCCACGCTGCTTGAGGCGAACAATCTGTGCGGCCGCGGGGGCGATTGCAAACATCACGCCGCGTACTGACGGCGAGTGGTGGCCGAGGTCGATGCGCGGCAGCGGCATCGAGATGCATCGATCGGAACTCGGCACGCCGTGGACGATTGCACTGGACGCTTCGACGAATCATCGGTGCTTCCGTGCTTCTGTCGGAGGCGCTGAGGCTGTCCTGCGACCTTTCCCTACGCAGCGCCTGTCGAACCGGATTCGTGAAATCCAGGTCCGATCGTCTCCTCGGTCCGTTATCCTGTCGCGTCGCCCGAGCTTTGCACTCGCGCGATCACTCTCACTACCGATCCCTTATGGCTGAAGCAAACGACAAGCGTCTCGATATCGAAGACGACCTAGAGCAGCTGCTCGACCTGTTGCGCGAGCAGCGCGCAGCGACGGGCGTGGGCTCAGGCGTTCCGTCGGATCTGCAACCGGCCGAGTCGCCGGTGCTCCCCGAGCTCGAACGGCAACTGAATGCCCTGCATCCGGCCGATGTCGCGCACATCCTCGAGATGCTGCCGATCGACGACCGGCTGCTGATCTGGGATCTGATCAAGCAGGAGCGCGACGGCGAGATTCTGCTGGAGGTCTCGGATGCGGTGCGCGAGACGCTCATCGCCAACATGGAAGCCGACGAGCTGGTCGCAGCCGCCGAGCAGCTTGATGCCGACGAGATCGCGGACCTCGCACCCGACCTGCCGCGCGAGGTCATGGACGATGTGTTCGAGTCGCTCTCCATCGAGGAGCGCGAGCAGTTGCGCGCCGCCATGTCGTACGCGGAGGATTCGGTCGGCGCGCTGATGGACTTCGACATGATCGCGGTTCGCGAGGATGTCACCGTCGAGGTGGTGCTGCGGTATCTGCGTCGGCGCGACGAGATGCCGGATCATACCGATCAGCTGTTCGTGGTCGATCGCGACGAGCAGTTGCGCGGACTCCTGTCCGTCAATCGATTGCTGGTCAGTTCACCCGATACGCTGATCGGGGCAATCATGTCGACCGAAGACATCGTCTCCCTGCGACCGGAGGACGAGGCGCACGAAGCCGCGCTCTCCTTCGAGCGCTACGATCTGATCTCGGCGCCGGTGGTGGGCGCCAACGGCAAGCTCATCGCGCGGGTCACGATCGCCGCCGTGGTGGACTTCATCAACGAGCAGCGCGAGAACGAGATGCTCTCGGCAGGGGGCTTGAGCGAGGACGAGGATCTGTTCGCGCCGGTCTGGAACAGCGTGAAGAACCGCTGGACCTGGCTTGCCTTGAACCTCGTCACGGCGTTCGTCGCTTCGCGGGTGATCGGGATCTTCGAACATTCGATCGAGAAGCTGGTGGCGCTCGCCGCCCTCATGCCGATCATCGCGGGCATCGGCGGCAACTCCGGCAACCAGACCATCACGATGATCGTTCGCGGTCTAGCGCTGGGGCAAATCACCAGCGGCAATGCACGCAAGCTGCTTACCAAGGAATTTCTCGTCTCCGTTTTCAACGGGCTCGTCTGGGGCACTGTGGTGGGCGTGTTCGCCTTCCTCATCTATCGCAGCTGGCAGCTCGGGGCCGTGATGATGGGGGCCATGCTGCTCAACCTCATGCTGGCTGCGCTGATGGGCTTCGCTATTCCGATGACGATGCACAAGCTCGGTCGCGATCCGGCGCTCGGCGCGAGCGTGATGATTACCGCCATCACGGATAGCGGCGGGTTCTTCATTTTCCTGGGGCTGGCGACGGTGTTCTTGGTCTGACGATGTTGAACAGTGAAGGGTGAAGAGTCGAAGGTGAGCCGTGAACGCCTCGCGGCCGGACGCGCGTCCAGGTCGTAGGGAGAGAGGAGGGACGGCGATGCCGCCATCCCTGTTCACCGGGTACCGTTCACCTGGGGCGGACGCGCATCGCGCGGGCCCCAGAAAGCAAAAAAGGCGGGAGCACGAATGCTCACCGCCTTATGCTGCAGCGGGATGTTTCTCCCGCTTAATCTTTAGATCTTTTTCTTAGCTGCTTTTTTTGCGGGCTTCTTCGCTGCCTTCTTCGCTGCTTTCTTAGCCATTCCAATCTCCTTACGAGGTTGCTGTTCAGTGCAGGCTCGTGACTTGCACTGCCAAGCTTTCCATTCGACTTTGCATGCATCGCTTCGTCGTTGTATCCACTCATGACGAGAGGATGGATGCTTGGTGAAAGGATTCTAATCCACGTGTAGATCAAAATACAACAGCACAGTCAAGTTTTTTGCGGCATTGATTGCAGTATCAACATCGATGCGACACTCATGTGCTCGCATCGAATGCTCATCGCTGCATTTGATCGCGTGACGATGTGCGTCGACGTGTCATCGCTGAGGAAGAAAGCACTCGCGCACGAAGAGATCTTCGATGGTTTCTCTCGAACGAACGAGGTGAGCGCGATCACCATCGACCATGACTTCGGCGGCACGGGGACGCGAGTTGTAGTTCGAACTCATGCTCATCCCGTAGGCGCCTGCGGACATGATTGCGATGAGATCTCCCGCGTGCACGGCGAGCATGCGGTCGTGTCCGAGGAAGTCGCCGCTCTCGCATACGGGGCCGACGATCTGACAGAGGCAGTCTTCTTCCGCAGAGCGACGTGCGACCGGCAGGATGTCGTGCCACGCATCGTAGAGCGAAGGACGAACGAGGTCGTTCATCGCGGCGTCGACGATCACGAAGCGTCGCTCGGGGGTCGGCTTCACGTACTCGACGCGAGCAAGCAGTACACCGGCGTTGCCGACCATCGACCGGCCAGGTTCGACCATGATGCGATAGGGTCGATCCTTCGTCCCCGACGTCAGCGTGCTCACGTATTCCGCGATGGTCGGCGGTCGATCCTCGGCCTGATAGCGGATGCCGAGACCGCCGCCGAGATCGAGATGATGAAGTTCGATGCCGTCGGCAGCCAAGGCATCGGCGAGGGCGAGGACCTTCTGCAGTGCCGCAGAGAAAGGCGCGGTCTGCGTGAGCTGCGATCCGATGTGGCAATCGATGCCCGTGATGACGAGCCCAGGCAGCGACCTTGCCTTGCGATAGAGCTCGAGCGCGCGGTCATGCGGTACGCCGAACTTGTCCTGCCGCAGTCCCGTGGAGATGTAGGGGTGCGTCTTCGCGTCGACATCCGGGTTGACTCGCAGACTGATGCTTGCGGACTTCCCTCGCGTCGACGCGAGGTGCGACAAGCGTTCGAGCTCCGCTTCGGATTCGACGTTGAAGCAGTGTATGCCGGCGTCGAGGGCCAGTTCGATGTCGCGCACGCTCTTGCCGACGCCGGAGAACACGATCTTGTCCGGATCTGCGCCGGCCGCGAGCACACGTGCCAGTTCGCCGCCCGAGACGATATCGAAGCCGCTGCCTCGTTCCGCCAGCAGTTTGAGTATGCCGAGGTTCGAGTTCGCCTTCACTGCATACAGAATGAGATGGTCGCGACTGCCGAACGCACGACGATATTGTTCGAAGGCATCGACGATCGCCGCTTTCGAGTACACGTAGCAGGGCGTGCCGAAGCGCTCGGCGATGGCCGTGAGGGACACGTTTTCCACCGAGAGTTCGCCGCCGGATTCGCTGATGAAGCTCACGGGGTCGTATCCTGAATCGTTGAGGGAGGCTGGGTCACCGGCTTGTTCGTTTTCTTCGCGGGCGGTTTGCTGCCCGGCATGTAGAGCGGGCCCTTCAGTCCGCAGCCTGACAGCACCGCGGCAAGGACGAGCATGGAGAGCATGCGTCGCATCGTTCGATCTCGGTTAAGTCTGAGGGGGAATGCGTGCGGACTATAGCAGCCGCCTCCACGAGGAGGAACCTTCCCGGCGGTTGCCGACGCGTCGATCAACGGTAGCGCGCCGGCGGCAGCGTCGTCATCTCGCGTTCGATCCAGCTCGATGCCGATTCGAGCAGACGGTCCGTCTCGATGTCGCGCGCTGCAATGGGCGGGCCGATGCTTACCGTGATCGACCCTGGATACTTGATGAATCCGTTCTTGGGCCACAGCTCGCCGGCGTTGTGGGCGATGGGCAGTACCGGGACGCCAGTCTTGCTTGCGAGCCAGGCCCCGCCGGGGCGATACGAGCCTTGCTCACCGGGCTTCACGCGCGTGCCTTCCGGAAAGACGATGACCCAGAACCCGTCGCGCAGACGCAACCGGCCCTGTTCGAGAAGGCGACGCAGCGTGCGCGCGCCCGGTGCTCGCTCGATGGTGATAGGCGACAGCGTGGCGAGGCCCCAGCCGAAAAACGGCAGCCAGATGAGCCAACGCTTGAGGACGTGCACCTGCGGCGGCAGGAGCAACTGAAAGAACAGCGTCTCCCAGGCCGATTGATGCTTGGCGAGGACGATGTACGGGCCGCTGGTCGGCACTGTTCCGCGGATTTCCCACCGGATGCCGCAGAGGGTGCGCGCGAGATGGACGATGAGATGCGACCACGAGGTGACGATGCGATAGCGCAACCTGGCCGGCAGCGGCCAGACCATCCACGAGAGCAGCGCGTACGGCGGGGTGATGACCAGCGCAGCGAGGAAGAACAACGCGGAGCGCAGCGCGATCACGGGCGGCGCCATGGGCGATGGCCACTCACGCAGTCGCGAAGTCCATGGCGAATGAGGCGAGATCCTCATGCGTGATCGTGTTCGAGGGCAATCCGCCTTGCTTTAGCGTCTCCTTGCCTTTGCCGGTGGCAACGAGCACCGGTTGCGCGCCGACTTCCTCGGCCGCCTGCAGATCTCGCAGCGCATCGCCCACGACGGGGACGCCCTTCATCTCGATGCTGAAGCGGCGGGCAATCTCGCGCAGCATGCCTGCCCTGGGCTTTCGGCATTCGCAGTTTGCATCGGCCGCATGCGGGCAAAAGAAGATCGCGTCGATCCGCCCGCCGACTTGCGCGAGCTGGCGCGTCATCTTGTCGTTGATCGCGTTGAAGGCACCGATGTCGAGCAGACCGCGCCCGATGCCGGACTGGTTCGTTGCGACCGCGATGCGATACCCGCGCTGGTTGAGCCAGGCGATGGCCTCCAGGCTGCCGGGAATCGCGCGCCATTCGTCGGGCGTCTTGATGAAGCGATCGCTGTCGAAATTGATCACGCCATCGCGATCGAGGACGATGAGCTTCATGCGGGCAACCGCGAGATGTTGGCGACGCGGTTGAGCAGGTGGTTCAGATGGTTGAGCAGCGCAAAGCGGTTGTTGCGCAGTGCTTCCTCGGGCACGACCACGCGCACGTCGGTGAAAAACAGATCCACAGGAGCGCGCAACTGCGACAACGCCTGCAGCGCTTCGGCGAATCTTCCAGCCTCCATGTGGGCCTGGACCTTTGGCTGCACCTCGCTCAGTGCCGCATGCAGTGACTGCTCGGCGGTTTCTGTCAGCAGACCGGGCACGACGGCGTGCGTCGTGTCGGCGACCTTCTCCTTGGCCACGATGTTCCGCGAGCGTTTGTTCGCTTCGATCAGGCTGGCGGCTTCCGGCAGGGTGCGGAAGCGCTTGATCGCTTCGAGCCTCGGGACGAGTTGATCGATGGGCAGATCGTGCTGACGATAGAGGTCGAGGACGGATTCGATCTCTTCGACCGCGTACCCCAGATCGCGGAAGTAGCCGAGCGCCCGATCCATGATGAATCCGACGAGATCGAACGCCACACTGTCCGAGAGGCCGACGGCGGCATCGAAGCCGTCGCGCGCCTTGACGAGCAGATCGTACAGTCCGAGCGGAACCTTGTATTCGACGAGGATGCGCAGCAGTCCCAGCGCATGGCGGCGCAGCGCGAAGGGATCGCGGTCGCCGGTCGGAACGAGCCCGATGCCGTAGATGCCGACCAGGATGTCGAGCTTGTCGGCGAGCGCAACGACGGCCGGTGCGCCCATTTCGGGGAGGGAATCGGACGCAAAGCGCGGCCGATAGTGCTCTTCGATGGCCTGCCCCACTTCCGGCGCGTCACCGCCGTGCGTCGCATAGTACCGGCCCATGATGCCCTGCAATTCCGGAAACTCGCCGACCATGCCGGTCGCGAGATCGGCTTTGCAAAGCAATGCGGCGCGGTCGACGATCATGGCATCGACGCCGAGTTTGTCCGCGATGAAGGCGCCCACACTGCGCAGGCGCTGAACGCGTTGGCGCTGGGAGCCGAGCTTGTTGTGGTAGACCATGCGCTCGAGTTCGCCGAGGCGCTGCTCGAGGGGCGTCTTCTTGTCCTGGTCGAAGAAGAAGCGTGCATCCGCAAGGCGGGGGCGCACGACGCGCTGGTTGCCGTTCACCACGTTTGCCGGATCCGCGAGCCGCATGTTGCTGACGATCAGAAACGCGGATAGCAGGTTGCCCGAGGCATCGAGCAGCGGAAAGTACTTCTGGTTCTGCCGCATCGTGAGCATCAGGCATTCCTGCGGTACCTGGAGGAACTCCGCATCGAACCGGCCGACGTAGACGCTCGGATACTCGACCAGTGCAGTGACTTCGTCGAGCAGAGCTTCGGGATCGGACAGGACCGCGTCGAGTTCGCGCGCATGTGCATCGAGCTGGCGGGCGATGTCGGCGCGGCGTGCCGCGAAGTTTGCGATCACCTTGCCCTCGTCTTCGAGCAGGGCTTCGTAGCGATCCGCGTGCGGGATTTCGATCGGCGACTTGCCCTGGAAGCGATGCCCGCGCGTCGATCGACCGCTTTCGATCCCGAGGACGTTGCCCGGCACGACACGCTCGCCGTGCAGCATGACAAGCCCATGCACCGGGCGCACGAATTGCGCTTCGCCCGCGCCCCAACGCATGACTTTGGGAATGGGCAGCTTCTTGAGTGCCTCCGCAAGCAGCGTGGCGAGATGATCGTCGAGTGACTCGCCCGGCTTGCGGGAGCGGAAAGCGAAGTATTCGGCTTTGCCGTCCTTGATGCGTTCGAGCACCGAAACGTCCACCCCGCAGGAGCGAGCGAATCCGGCCAATGCCTGCGTCGGCTTGCCGGTGGCATCGAGTCCAGCCTGCAGGGACGGCCCCTTGCGCATGACCTCGCGCTCTTCCTGATGACCCAGCACGTGCGGGAAGCGTACGGCGAGTCGGCGTGGCGTGGCGAAGCTGATGTGTGTGTGGGCGTCGGCTGCAACGAAGCCTGCGGTGGTGAGCCCTGAGCGCAGATGTTCGCCCAGAGACTCGCTCAGACGTTGCAGCGCTTTCGGCGGCAGCTCTTCGCTCAAAACCTCGATCAACAGCGGTGCAGTGCTCATGTCGCTCCCCCGTTCAGCATGGGGAAGCCCAGGCGTTCACGCGATTCGTAGTAGGCCTTGGCCACTGCTCGGGCCAGGGCACGGACGCGACCGATGTAGGCCGCGCGTTCGGTGACCGAGATGGCGCCGCGAGCGTCGAGCAGATTGAAGGTGTGGGAGCACTTCATCACGAGCTCGTAGCCGGGCAACGGCAATCCGGCTTCGAGCAGACGACCGGCCTGGCGTTCGTAATCGGCGAACTGACGAAACAGCCAGTCCGGATCAGAGTGTTCGAAGTTGTAGCGCGATTGCTCGACTTCGTTCTGATGGTAGACATCGCCATAGGTGACGCCGGGCGTCCAGACGAGATCGAACAGGCTGTCCTTGCCCTGCAGATACATCGCGAGACGTTCCAGCCCGTAGGTGACTTCACCGGCGACCGGGCGGCACGGGATACCGCCGACTTCCTGAAAGTAGGTGAACTGCGTGACTTCCATGCCGTTCAACCATACTTCCCAGCCGAGTCCCCAGGCGCCGAGCGTGGGGGATTCCCAGTCGTCTTCGACGAAACGGATATCGTTGGACTGAAGATCGATGCCCAGTGCCTGCAGCGATCCCAGATAGAGATCCTGGAATGCGGCGGGCGAGGGCTTCATGATGACCTGATACTGATAATAGTGCTGGAGCCGGTTCGGATTTTCGCCGTAACGACCGTCCTTCGGACGGCGCGATGGCTGCACGTAGGCCGCATTCCAGGGCTCGGGACCGATGGCGCGCAGAAAGGTCGCGGTGTGGAACGTGCCGGCGCCGACTTCCATGTCGTAGGGTTGCAGCAGGGCGCAGCCTTGCTGGTCCCAATAGTGCTCGAGGGTGAGGATGATTTGCTGAAAGCTCAGCATGTAGGGCTCGATCGGTTGGGATGGAAAGACAAGGCGAGAATTCTACCGGGTTAACCCCACGCGGCGCAGCTTCGAGCAGAGACGCAACAGGGGTCTATGAACGCGGTTTCGCGCGACGTGCAGTCGTCATGCCGACGACCCCTAGCAGCATGAGTGCGGAGGCCGCAATGACAGGCACGTTGCCGAAGCGCACGAAGGGTGTTGCGCCGGTGTAGCCGCGGACTTCTGCTTGCAGGATTCGAGCCTCGAAGGTGGGCGCAGCCGCCACGACGTTGCCTTTGGGATCGACCACGGCCGTCATCCCGGTGTTGGTGGCGCGCAGCATGTAGCGTCCCGCCTCCAAGGCGCGCATCTGGGCGATCTGCAGGTGCTGCGTCGGCGCGATGGAATCGCCGAACCACGCGACATTGCTGACGTTGACGAGCAAGGTCGCCTCGGGCAGCTGACGAATGATCTCTTCGCCGAAGGCATCTTCGTAGCAGATATTGACCGCAACACGCTGACCCGCGACTTCGATCGGGCGCTGATCGAGGCCACCGCGCGAGAAGTCCGTGAGGGGGATGGCGAGCGCATTCACGATCGGTGCCAGCAGCGGACGCAGCGGGATGAACTCCCCGAAGGGCACCAGATGCGATTTGCGATAGGTCTGCGTCGGCGAGGTGCCGATGCTCACGACACTATTGAAGTAACCGCCGCCGGGTGCAAGTTCGGGCAGGCCGAGGAGAACATCGGCGTTGTTTGTTCGCGCGTGCTCCGCGATGCCGTCGAGAAATTCGCGCGGCACGTTCTGCAGGAACATCGGCACCGCCGTTTCCGGCATGACGATGAGGCGAGCTTCGCCCGAAGCGCGCACCATCGAATCGTAGAGCTGCAGCGAGGCGAGTATCTGCTCGGGGCGCCACTTCATGCTCTGCGAGACATTGCCCTGGAGCAGGCTGACCTGAACGGGTTCGCCATGCGGGCTGGTCCACTCGATCGTACGCAAACCGGCGCCGAGGCTGCCGAGGAGCACGAGCGCGAGCACGGGACGGAAATCCGGGCGGCGCAATCGCCCCGCCAATGCGTGTACGCCCAATCCGACGACGAAGAGCGTCGCGAGACCCACGCCGTAGACGCCGACGACCGGGGCGAAGCCCGCGAGCGGACTATGGGGCGCCTGCGAATAGCCGAGGGCCAGCCATGGGAAACCGGTGAACAGCCAGCCGCGAACCCATTCGGCGAGGATCCAGGCGGCAGGAAAAACGATCAGCCGACGCAGCGCTGCAGATCGACACGCCGCGGCGGCAAGCGCTGCCAATGCAGGGTAGAGGGCGAGGTAGGCGCAGAACAGGAGCGTCGTGGCGGCTGCCGCAGGTGCAGGCATCGCGCCGAAGTCGTGCAGGCTCACGTAGACCCAGGAGACGCCCGCGAGAAAATGCCCCAGGCCGAAAGCAAATCCGAGCTTGAATGCTACCCGCGGCCGGGATGCGCGCTCGATGAGGACGAGCAGAATGCCGAGCACGATGGGCGCCAGCACGAAAAGATCAAAGGGCGCGAACGCCGCCACGGCAAGCGCGCCGAGCCCGAACGCAGAGCCCAGCCGCTTCATGCCGGGGATCGATCGTTCGGGGCGCGGCGGCGCGACGACGCGATCACCGCGCCTCGGGTTCGGCGGGGGCGTCCTCGGCGACGCGTTCGACTTCGATCAGATGCAGCCGGCGGTCGTCGGCACGCAGCACCCGCACCAGCAGATTGCCGATGCGTATTTCGTCGCCTCGCGTGGGCAGGCGTCCGAAATGATTGATGACGAGCCCGCCGACCGTATCGTAATCCTCGTCGCCGAACTCGGTGCCCAGGGCAGTATTGAAATCCGCGATCTCCGTCAGTGCCTTGACGCGGAAGACGCCGGGCTTCTCCTGGATGATGTTGTCGTCGACCTCTTCGAGGTCGTGTTCGTCTTCGATGTCGCCGACGATCTGTTCGAGGACGTCTTCGATCGTGACGAGCCCGGCGACGCCGCCGTATTCGTCCACGACGATCGCCATATGGTTCCGGTTCGACCGGAACTCCTTCAACAGCACATTGAGCCGCTTCGACTCCGGAATGAAGACGGCGGGTCGCAGGATCTCGCGCACGTTGAACTCTTCTTCGCCGGCGTAATAGCGAACGAGGTCCTTCGCGAGCAGGATTCCGATCACGTCGTCGCTGTTCTCGCCCATCACGGGGAAGCGCGAGTGGCCCGTCTGCAGGACGAATGGAATGAAGCGATCAGGCGACTCGCGGATGTCGATCATGTCCATCTGAGAACGGGGAATCATGATGTCCCGCGCCTGCAGTTCGGAGACCTGCAGCACGCCTTCGATCATGGAAAGCGCATCGGCATCGAGCAGGTTGCGTTGAAAGGAACTGTGCAGCAAGGACACCAGCTCTTCGCGGTCTCCGGGCTCTCGCATGAGTACTGCACCGATCCGGTCGAGAAGGGTATGTTTAATCGGTCTGATGGCCATGATTCGATGTCGTTCGTGTTTGAGTGTGTGTGAGTGATGCAGGGTCATGCAGATACGGCGTAGGGATCCGCAAAGCCGAGCTTGTGCAGCAATGCGGTTTCCCTCGCTTCCATGGCTCGCGCGGCTTTCGGCTCGATGTGGTCGTCGCCCTGCAGATGCAGCATGCCGTGGACCAGGAGATGGGCGTAATGGGCGGCCAGCAATTTGTGCTGTTCACGGGCTTCGCGCGCCACCACCGGCGCGCACAAGGCAATGTCGCCGGTCAGGGGGCTGTTGTCGTCGTCGTAGACGAAGGTGAGCACGTTGGTCGCGTAGTCCTTGCCGCGGAACTGCTTGTTCAGGCGTCTTCCTTCGCGTGCACCGACGATCCGTACCGTGACCCGTGCGCGGCTGCGCCTGAGTGCGGCCGCAGCCCAGCTGCGAAGTTTTCGCCGACTCGGGAGGCCGGGCGCTTCGCACGCGGTCTGCAGCGTGAACAACAGCTTACGACTGCGGTTTGTCCTGGCGTTCGCGGTGCGTTTCGTAGGCATTGACGATGCGTTGTACCAGCGGATGACGTACGACATCGACGCTCTCGAAGAGCGTGAAGGCGATGCCGTTGATGTTGCCGAGCACTTCGCGGGCCTCCACCAGCCCGCTCTTCTGTCCGCGAGCCAGATCGATCTGGGTCACGTCGCCCGTGATGACGGCCTTGGTGCCGAATCCCATGCGCGTGAGGAACATCTTCATCTGCTCGGGCGTCGTGTTCTGCGCTTCGTCGAGAATGATGAAAGCGTGGTTGAGCGTGCGACCGCGCATGAATGCAAGCGGGGCGATCTCGATCGTGCTGCGCTCGAACAAGCGGGTGACCTTGTCGAACCCCATCAAATCATAGAGCGCGTCGTAAAGCGGGCGCAGATAGGGATCCACCTTCTGCGCCATGTCGCCGGGGAGAAAGCCGAGGCGCTCGCCGGCCTCGACCGCAGGACGCACCAGCACGATGCGCTTGACGCGATCCCGCTCGAGGGCATCCACGGCACAGGCGACGGCGAGATACGTCTTCCCAGTGCCGGCGGGACCGATCGCGAAGGTGATGTCGTGCGTCTGGATCTGCTGCAGATACTGAATCTGGCGGGGTGTTCGGGCGCGCAAGTCGGTCTTGCGCGTCAGCAGCACCAAACCATCGGATTCGCCTGCGTCGGGGACTTGCTGTCGAACTTCGACCAACCCGAGCTGTACATCGTCGGGGTCGACGTGATGTTCGGCTTGTGCGTAGAGCCTTTCGAGCGCCTGCACGCCTTGAGCGGTTCGATCGGGCACGCCCGACAACCGGAAGTACTCACCGCGCCGGGAGATCTGGATTTCCAGGGCTGCTTCGATGGACCGCAGGTTCTCGTCGAGCGCACCGCATAGGTTCGCCAGGCGCTGGTTATCGACCGGGGTGAAGCTGATTTCGACCGACTTCGCTCTCAATGATTGATGAGCACGATAAGAAGGGAGGGACCCATTTTCGGAGATTTCCGCACGCGCGGCAACCAGGTTTCGGTTGCAGGGCTCAGGGTCGGGGCAGGGTGCAGGGTCGGGGTGGGGTGGTATTACGTACGTAGTCGCGCAGGTTCTGCGGCCGCGGATTCGCTCGATATATAGAGACGGAAGCCGACGGACGACTAAAGGCGGCCGCGCAGGCTATGCGGAAACGCGTGGGCGATGTCGAGGTCGACAAAGCGCCCGATGAGTGTCTCGGGCCCTGCGAAATTCACGACGCGGTTGTTGTCCGTTCGACCGCTCAGTTCGTTCGCATCCTTGCGCGCTCTGCCGTCCACGAGCACACGCTGCCGGGTGCCGACCATCGCTTCGCTGATCTGTCGGGCCTGTGTCTCGATTCGGGCCTGCAGCCTTTGGAGTCGCTGCAGTTTCAGTTCCGCGGGCGTATCGTCCTGCAGGTTCGCGGCCGGTGTGCCTGGTCGGGGACTGAAGATGAAACTGAAGCTCGAATCGAAGCCCACGTCGTCGATCAGCCGCATCGTGGCTTCGAAATCCGCCTCGGTCTCGCCCGGAAAGCCGACGATGAAATCCGATGACAGGCAGATATCGGCCCGTGCCTTGCGCAGCCGTTTGATGATCGACTTGTATTCGAGCCCGGTATAGCCGCGCTTCATCGCTGCGAGGATGCGATCGGAGCCTGATTGCACCGGCAGATGCACGTGGCTCACGAGCTTCGGGATCGTCGTGTAGGCGTCGATCAGGCGCTGGGTGAATTCCTTCGGGTGCGAGGTCGTGAAGCGCAGCCGCTCGATGCCCGGAATCTCGGCAGCGTACTCGAGCAGCAGTGCGAAGTCGCCGGCTTCGCCTTCCGCGAGCTTGCCGCGCCAGGCATTCACGTTTTGCCCCAGGAGCGTGATTTCCTTGACGCCTTGTTCGGCGAGCAGTGCCACTTCCGTGAGGACGTCGTCGAGCGGGCGGGAGACTTCCTCTCCGCGTGTGTACGGTACGACGCAAAAGGAGCAGTACTTGCTGCAGCCTTCCATGATGGACACGAAGGCCCGCACGCCTTCGACGCGTGCAGGCGGCATATGGTCGAACTTCTCGATCTCGGGGAACGAAATGTCGACCTGCGGCTTGCCCGAATCGAGCCGCCGTTCGATGAGGTCGGGCAGCCGGTGCAGCGTCTGCGGGCCGAACACCATGTCGACATACGGTGCGCGCGCGACGATCTGGGCGCCTTCCTGACTCGCGACGCATCCGCCGACGCCGATCAGCAGATTCGGACGAGCGAGCTTCAGGTGCTTCACGCGGCCGAGATCGTGAAAAACCCGCTCCTGGGCCTTGTCGCGCACGGAGCAGGTATTGAAGAGAATGACGTCCGCGTCGTTCACGTCGTCCGTCTTCTCCATGCCGCGCTCGGCCCGCAGGACGTCCGCCATCTTGTCGGAGTCGTACTCGTTCATCTGGCAGCCGAACGTGCGTATATAGACTTTGGTGGCCATGGCGGAGGGGACTTCAGGCGGTGCCGATGCGGCGGATCAGCGCTTGGCGTCGTTCAGACGCTGGATTTCGTAGGGCGTGAGCAGGTAGATGCGCATCACGAGGCCGGTCGGATCGATGGTATAGACCACGTCCGCCTGAGCAGGCAGGTAACCTGGAAGGATCATCCGGTTGTGGACGTCGTAGATCACGGCGCCCGGGGCGAGTCGCTTCTTTTCCCCACCCAGGACTACGAACGGGTTTTCGTAGCCGGTGAGCGTCGCGCGCTTGGCGTTTGCCGGGATCGGTCGCAGTTGCGACCAGGCCGGGGCAGACAAGGTGGCCAACAGCATCGCTGCGAGCAGAGACTGGAAAATCCGCCGGGAAAACGATTGTGCGAGCATGTCGTTCGAAGCCTTGCTCCGGATAAGCCGGCCGCTGCGTGGATCGGCGTGCCGGCCGGCTGGTAGTGATGGAGGGACTCGAACCCTCAACCTCCACATTATGAGTGTGGCGCTCTAACCAGTTGAGCTACATCACCCCGCACAGTGTCCCTTGCTTCGTGGGCACCGGGCTGAAGTGTAGCGCCCGGGCCACATCGGGGGCAGGTATTATCCGAACAATCGTCGCGGCGCGTCAATTCGCGCGGCAGGGAAGTTGCCTCGGCAGAGCGTGTGGCGGGGCGCCGGCTCGGTAATCCCGGACGGAGGCACTGCGCTCCGGCCGCTCATCACAGTCGATAGACCGCCGAGCGGTGGCGCGCTGGAGTCCGATCTTCGGCTCGTCGTAAACTGACCTTCGTCCCGTGGTTGGCCTTCCATGTACCGGAAATCTTTCATGCGTTTGCGGTTCTTTCCCACGGCGGGCACACGATGAAGACCGACGTGCTCATCGTCGGTGCCGGCCTGGTTGGAGCCAGTCTGGCGACCGCCCTCCAGGGTTGTGGCGTCGATGTGGTGCTGCTCGATGCTGCTTCGCCCAAATCGCCCTACGTCGGCGAATGGGATACACGCGTCTACGCCATCAGCCCGGGTTCGAAGAATTTTCTTCAGGCAGCGGGCGCCTGGTCTCGTATTCCGGTCGATCGAATCGCTCACGTCGAAGGCATGGAGGTCCACGGCGACGACGCAACGGCGATGATCCGCTTCAGCGCCTATCAGGCCGGATTGCGCGAACTCTGCTCGATCGTGGAAAGCCGCGCGATCCAGCACGCGCTCGTCGATGTCATCGAAGCCGCCGGCGAAGTCACCTGCCTGTTCGGGTCGCGGCCTATGGCCCTGGCCGTCGATGACCGCTGCGCGCAGGTGGATCTCGAAGACGGGCGCAGTATCGAAGCGCGCCTGGTCGTCGGTGCCGATGGCGCGCATTCGTGGGTCCGCGAAGCCATGGGCATCGAGGCGCGCATCCGGCCTTATCACCAGCAGGGCGTCGTCGCGAACTTCGAGACCGAACGCAGTCACGGCAACATCGCGCGGCAATGGTTTCGCAACGATGGTGTGTTGGCGCTGCTCCCCCTGCCCGGGAACCGCGTCTCCATGGTCTGGTCTACGTGGGACGCCACCGCCGAGCGACTGGTCTGCCTCGAGGCGGAGGCACTGGCTCGCGAGGTCGAAGCGGCCTCGGCGCATGAACTGGGCGAATTGCGCTTGCTGGCACCGGCGCGCGCCTTTCCTTTGCGATGGATGCGGGCGCGCGAAGCGGTGCGGCCTCGAGTCGCATTGATCGGCGATGCGGCTCACAACGTGCATCCGCTTGCAGGCCAGGGCGTCAATCTCGGCTTTCAGGATGCCGACATGCTGGTCGATGTTCTGCGTCGACGTGGGGCGCAGGATGACTGCGGAGATTACCGCTTGCTGCGTCGCTACGCGCGCTCGCGCAGCGAGCCCGTCGCGATGATGCAATCTGCAACGGATGCACTGCAGCGCTTGTTCAATAACGATGTGCCGGGGTTGAAGTGGCTGCGCAATGCCGGACTGAATTTCACCAATGGCGTGGTGCCGGTCAAGAGTCTGTTCGTCGCCCATGCGCTGGGCTGAATCGATAACGTCTAGGAGTCGCAATTGAAACAATGGATGCTTGGAATGGCGTTGGCCGCGGTCTGCGGGGCGGCGTCCGCGCAGAACGTGGAGGCCGAAGTACGCAAGGCGATGCAGGCCCGCTACCCGGGCATCCCGGTCGAGAGTGTGGCCAGGACGCCGCTGCCAGGCATCTTCGAAGTCTATGCAAACGGTGTGGTTCTCTATACCGACAAGGACGTCAATTACGTGATCGCCGAAGGGCGACTCGTCGACGCGAAAACGCGTACCGATCTCACGGCCCAGCGCATGCGCACGCTGCAGGCGATTCCGTTCAACACCTTGCCCCTCGACCAGTCGTTCAAGATCGTGCGCGGCAACGGCAAGCGCAAGGTGGCCTATTTTGCCGATCCCAATTGCGGCTACTGCAAGAAATTCGAGCAGGAACTGGTCGGCGCGAAGGACGTGACCATCCATCTGTTCCTGTATCCGGTGCTGTCGGCGGATTCGCACGACAAGGCGCGCATCGTCTGGTGTTCCAGGGACAAGGCCAAGACCTGGAACGACTGGATGCTCAAAGGCGTAACGCCGACCGGGCCGGCAAACTGCGACACGCCGATCGACAAGATCGTGCAATTCGGTCAGCAGAAAGGCATCAGCGGCACGCCGACCCTGATCTTCGCCGATGGTACGCGGGTGCCGGGCATGATTCCGGTGGCCGATTTCAACAAGCTGCTCGATACCTCGAAGTAGTTTCGTCGCCGGCCTGCCTTCGCCTGCCAGACTCGCGCCGATGACAGCGACCGAGCCGTCGTTCCGCCGGCACGTATCTGCCCGACTGAAGTGGGCGCTCGGTCTTTCCGTCGTCCTTCATGTCGGTTTGGTCGTCCTGATTCAGGATCAGCCGGGGGGCGACCCATCGCTGAGCGGGATACCCACACTCGATGCTCGTATCGAGCCCCAACTGCAGCCCGAAGTGCCGATGGCCGCGAGCCCGCGGGTTTCGGTGCCGGCATCGACAGCCGATGGATCGGCCAGCGAACCGTCGCCCGTCACCCGTCCCGGGAGCGATGGGGTACCGAGTCGCCCGGAGGCCGCACCTGCCTCAACCACGACCGTGGTTCGTCCGCCAACAGTGCCCACGCCACCGACGGCCGGCGTGGAGATGCCCTTCGTGCGGGACCCGACGTATTACGCCATGGCCGCCCTCGACACACCGCCGCGCCTGCTCGGCTCGGCGGAGACGTGCTACCCGCAAGGGGCGGTCGGCGAGGTCGCCTATCAGATTTCCATCAATGAGCATGGCACCGTGGACGAGGCCAGCGTGGTGTCGGTGAAGCCGCTGGGCCTGTTTACCGGGGCGGCCGTCGAACTGTGCAGCCGGTTGAAGTTTGCGCCGGCAACCAAAGACGGACGCGCAGTGCGCAGCCGGGTGCGTCTGGTGATCGGGCAGCCTGCCGCCTGATCGGTACGATCGTTTGCGTCAGCGCGCGTCGACGGCCTTCGGTGTCAGCCCAAGCGGCAGGAGCACCCAGAACTTCCCGCGCTGGCTCATGCGTCCTGCCTGCAGACCGGCTTGTTCGCCGGATCCCCAGAAGAAATCGCCGCGCACCGCGCCACGAATGGCGCTCCCCGTATCCTGGCCGATCATCAGTCGCTGCAGGGGCCGCTTGGTGTTCGGCCACGTGGTCGAGAGATAGACCGGCGCACCGAGCGGAATGAAGCGCGGATCGATGGCGAGTGTGCGGGTGGCGCTCACCGGCACGCCGAGCGCGCCGATCGGCCCGGAGACGCTGTTCGGGATGTCGCGGAAAAACACGTAACTCGCGTTGTGATGCAGGACGTCGGCGAGCTTCTCCGGGTTCTTCTGCGCCCACGCCTTGATCCCTTGCATCGATGCCTGCTCGAGCGTGAGCTCCCCCTGATCGATGAGATGGCGCCCGATCGATCGGTACGGAAAGCCGTTCTGATCGGCATAGCCGATGCGCACGCGCTCACCGGTGTCGAGGATGAGCTGCCCCGAACCCTGCACCTGCAGGAAGAAGAGTTCGACCGGATCGTCTGCCCAGTACAGCACCTTCGCGTTCAAGGCGACCTCACGCCGTTCGATCTCGCCGCGGGTGTAGTAGGGGACGATACGACGTCCGTCGAGGCGGCCGCGCAGGCGCAGCCCCTTGAGTTCGGGATACACCGTGCCGAGATCCACGACCAGCAGATCGTCGGGCAGGGCATGGATGGGATATCGATAGCGGGCGTTCTGCCTGCGGCTCGCGCGCAGCAACGGTTCGTAATAGCCGGTGATGAGCCCTTCGTCGGTGCCATCCGGGTTCAGCACCCGATAGGGGCGGAACTGCGTTTCGAAGAATCGCTTTGCTGCTGCCGGACTACTCATGGCAACCTTGCGTGCCGCCTGACACAGGCCGCGCCACGCCTCGCGCTTCTCCAGGGCTGCGCAGCCGACAACAAACGCCTTGAGGGCCGAGACGTGGTCGTCTGCAGCCCATCCCGGCACATCACGATATTCCGCGGCGACGAGGGCACTGGCAGACGGCACGATCTCTACGGACGGTTTCGTGGGCGCGGCAATGCGCGGTGCAGGCTTCGTCGCGGGTTTCGGGGCGGGCACAGCGGGTGGTTCGACTTGCACCTCTCGATCGGGCGGTGCAGCTTCGGTTTCCGCGCTCGGGGTCTCGATCGCAGGCGGCGGCTCCGGGCTCGGTGGCTGAGTCGAACAGGCGGCAAGCAGCGCCGCGGCTAGGAGAGGAATTCGGGGCAGCACTTGGGTTGGCACGGCAGACGCAATCGAGGCTATAGTGTCGCGCCCGCGGCGACGGATGAATCGACGGGGCGTCAGTATAGCAATCGGAATCGAGAACGCGATGTGGATCCTCATCCTGGAAGCGCTGGTGGCATTGGGCATGCTCGTGCTCATCGTCTGGCTGACGATGGGCGGCAGCAAGCGGCGTGACGACGAAGCCGCCGAGCGCGAACGGTTGCGCAACGATCCCCCCGAGGATCGCAAATAGCTGCACTGTGTGCGTCAGTCCGCCGCGCGCAGCAGAACGATGTTGCGAAACCAGCCGGACGCCAGTGCCGGCTCGTCGCTGATCACTCGCAGGTTCGGCACTTGCGCGAGCGTGTCTTCGAAGACGACATCGAGGCGCGTGGCGAGACGCGATACGAAGGGATTCAACAAGCGCCGCAGCGGTGCGATCTGGCCTCGCCGCAGGAATTTGTCGAGCACGAGCAGATATCCGCCGGGGCGCACGACGCGCGCGGCTTCGGCGAGCGCCGCGACCGGATCGGGCACCACGGCAACGATCAGGTGCAATACCACCCAGTCGAAGCTTGCCGCAGCGAAGGGCAGCTTCATGCTGTCCGCGCGCAGCAGCTCGCAGTCGAGCCCGCGAGCGCGGGCACGGGCGGGCCGCAGCATCGCTGCGACGAGATCCGTCCCGATGTAGCGAGGGCCCGGGGGCAGATGGGGGAGGTCCAGTCCCGTGCCGATCCCGTCGATCAGGATGTCCTGCCTGCCGTCGCGGGGCAGCTTGGCCAGGCTACGTCGTCGCGGACCCTCCAGCGCACGCGCGACGGCGAGGTCGTAGACCGGGGCGATCAGCTGGTAGGAGCGGGACAGCATTAACGGAGCGGTCGGATCGGAAGACGCAAGGCGTAGGCGACGATGTGCGCGCCTGGCAGGTTCAATGCAGGGTGCGCGGAACGCTGAGGACGAATTCCGGGATGACGGCGTCGAAAGCGTGGCCGTCTTCGGCCGTCATTCGATAGCTGCCGCGCATCGTGCCGACCGGCGTTGCGAGTCGGGTGCCGCTCGTGTACTGGAATCGTTGTTGCGGACCGATCACGGGTTGCTCGCCCACAACGCCGGCGCCGCGGACTTCCTGCACGTGCTGGTCGGCATCGGTGATGATCCAATGCCGGCTGACCAGCTGCGCGGCGACCGTGCCATGATTTTCGATCGTGATGGTGTAGGCGAAGGCGTAGCGACCGGCGTGCTCGTCCGATTGATCGGCAAGGTACGTGGGTTGCGCCTGCACGCGGATATCGTATTTGATGGGATCGGCCATCGACGTATTGCAACCCAATCGGCCGCGCTGCGCAAGACGCACGCCACGTCTTCGGAAAAGCGCTGCCGGCGAGCTGGGTTAGAATCGCGGCAGTCCGCCGGGGCGCTTCGTGATCGCTCGCGAATACCGTTCGGACACACGCCTTGTTCACCCGCCGGCCAGGACGAAACGCATGACACGCACCTTTCGCATCGCCCCGAGCATCCTTTCGGCCGATTTCGCGCGTCTCGGCGAGGAAGTCCGGCAGGTCATCGCGGCCGGCGCCGACGTCGTGCACTTCGACGTGATGGACAACCACTACGTCCCCAATCTCACCGTGGGGCCGATGGTGTGCTCGGCGATACGGCCGCTCACCGAGGCGGTCATCGACGTGCATCTGATGGTCAAGCCGGTCGATCGCATCGTGCCTGACTTCGCGGCCGCCGGCGCCAACATCATCTCCTTCCATCCGGAAGCCTCGGAACACATCGACCGCACGCTCGGCCTGATTCGCGATCACGGCTGTAAGGCCGGCCTCGTCTTCAATCCGGCAACGCCGCTTACCTGCCTGCAGCACGTCATCGACAAGGTGGATCTGATCCTCATCATGTCGGTGAATCCCGGCTTCGGGGGGCAGTTGTTCATCCCGCATGCGCTGGACAAGCTGCGCGACGCGCGCGCTCAGATCGAACGCAGCGGTCGCGATATCTGGCTGGAGGTCGACGGCGGCGTGAAAACCCAGAACATCGCCCAGATCGCTGCCGCCGGTGCCGACACCTTCGTGGCCGGCTCCGCGATCTTCGGCACCGATGACTACGCCGCCACCATCGCCGCGATGCGCGCGGAACTCAGCAAAGTGAATTGATCCCGCAATGACCGACCCAAAATTTCCCCTGCCCGTGCGGGCCGTCGCCATCGATCTCGACGGCACCATGCTCGACACCATCGAAGACCTCGCAACTGCGGTCAATCTCATGTTGCGCGACCTGAAGCTGCCCACGCTGGAGCTCGAGCTCGTGCGCACTTTCGTCGGCAAGGGGCTGGCGAATCTCGTGCAGCGTGCATTGCGGGCGAGCCTGCAGCGCGAGCCGACCGATACCGAGTGCGAGCAGGCGATGCCGGTCTATATCGGTCACTACGATCGGGTGAACGGTGACACGACGACGATTTACCCGGGTGTGCGCGAAGGGCTCGATGCGCTGGTCGCCACCGGCTACACGCTTGCCTGCATCACGAACAAGGCGGGTCGGTTCACGGGGCCCTTGCTGGAGCGCATCGGGTTTGCCCGCTACTTCTCGCTCGTGGTCTCGGGCGATACGCTGCCCAGGAAGAAGCCCGACCCATTGCCTCTGACGTATGCGGCCGAGCGGTTCGGCGTGCCGACCCGCGAGATGTTGATGATCGGTGATTCGCTCAACGATACGCAGGCCGCCCGTTCGGCCGGGTGCCCGGTCTTCTGCGTCACCTACGGCTACAACGAAGGCCACGATGTACGCACGCTCGACGTTGATGCTATAGTGGCTTCGTTGGTCGATGCCGCAGGTCTGATCTGCAGAATCCAGTCATGACATCCGAGAACGCGAATTTCGCAGCGAGTGCGAGGCGATGGCGATGGTGCCGTCCAGCCTGCACGCTCGACGTGCGCGCCTGAGCCCGCCGGCCAGGCTCGCGCTGCTGCCGAAACGCTTACTCGCGAGGATCCCATGACCGAATCCGAATTCCGGGCCCTGGCCGCCCGGGGCTACAACCGTATCCCTCTCGTGCTCGAGACCTTCGCGGATCTCGACACCCCCCTTTCCGTCTATCTCAAGCTCGCCAATGTACCGTTCACGTACCTGCTCGAATCCGTGCAGGGTGGCGAGCGGTTCGGGCGCTACTCCATCATCGGCCTGGCATCCACCGAGCGCATCGAAGTGCGGGGTCGGCACTGCGTCGAGATTCAGGCGAATCAGACCGTCGCCGAGCGCGAAGTCGCCGATCCGTTGAAGTTCGTCTCCGAGTATCGTGCCCGCTTCAAGCCGTTCGTGCCCGAAGGGCTGCCGCGCTTCTGCGGAGGATTGGTCGGTTTCTTCGGCTACGATTGCGTGCGCTACATCGAGCAGCGGCTGGCGGCCGTGACCAAGCACGACGCAGTCGATACCCCCGACATCGTGTTGATGGCCTCGACCGAACTCGCGGTCGTCGACAACCTGAAGGGCAAGCTCTACTTCATCGTCTACGCCGATCCCGCCGAGGATCAGGCTTACGCCAGGGCCTCGGCGCGGTTGAGTACACTGCTGAGCACGTTGCGTCAGCCCGTCGCGATTCCGCAGGAGCAGCCCGTCACGCCGGCAGCGGCCGAGTCCGAATTCACGCAGGCGGGCTTCATCGATGCCGTCGAGCGTGCGAAGCGCTACATCGTCGACGGCGACATCATGCAGGTCGTGCTGTCGCAGCGGATGAGCAAGCCGTTCACCGCGTCGCCGTTGGCGCTGTACCGGGCGCTGCGTGCGTTGAATCCCTCGCCGTACATGTTCCTGCTCGACTTCGGCGGCTATCAGGTCGTCGGTGCTTCGCCGGAAATACTCGTGCGGCTCGAAGGCGATGCCGTGACGGTGCGTCCGATCGCGGGCACCCGGCCGCGCGGTGCGAATCGCGAAGAGGATGCACGGCTGGCAGCAGACCTCCTGGCCGATCCGAAGGAGCGCGCCGAACACGTCATGCTGATGGATCTCGGCCGCAACGACGTGGGCCGCATCGCCGAAGTGGGTTCGGTGAAGGTCACCGAGAGCATGACCATCGAGAACTACTCCCACGTCATGCACATCGTCTCGAACGTCGAGGGCAAACTGCGTTCGGGCATGGGTGCCATGGACGTCCTGCGGGCTTCGTTTCCGGCCGGTACGGTGTCCGGTGCGCCGAAGGTGCGTGCGATGGAGATCATCGACGAACTGGAGCCCAGCAAGCGCGGCATCTATGCCGGTGCGGTCGGCTACCTAGGGTTTTCCGGCGACATGGATGTGGCCATCGCCATACGCACCGGCGTCATCAAGGATGGTCGTCTGCTGGTCCAGGCCGGTGCGGGCATCGTGGCCGATTCGAAGCCGCAGAGCGAATGGACCGAAACTCAGAACAAGGCCCGCGCGCTGCTGCGGGCGGCCGAGATGGCCGAATCGGGGCTCGATACGCGCCTCGATTGAAGTTGCTGCAGGAATGCCGTCGGATCGTTAACTGATCGATCGAATCGATCCGCCGCCGCATCGATGCCGCGAATTTCATCACTCACGACCTGGCAGGAGCCGCTCGCATGAAAATCACCATCCTCGACGACTACCACGACACCATCCGCACGCTGAATGCTTACCGCATGCTCGGCGGTCACGAGGTAACGATCTGGAATGATCACGTGCAGGAGGTCGACGCGCTGGCAGAGCGGCTGAAGGATACCGAGTGTCTGGTGCTGATTCGAGAGCGCACGCACATTCGCGCGCCGCTGATCGAGCGGCTGCCCAAGTTGAAGCTCATCAGCCAGCGCAGCGTGTACCCGCACATCGACATCGCCGCGTGTACCGCTCGAGGCGTACTCGTCTGTTCCAACCTGCACACTGGTACGCCCTCTTACGCCACGGCCGAACTTACGTGGGGGCTCATCATCGGCGCCATGCGCCAGATTCCGCAGCAGATGGCCTCGCTGCGCGCCGGCAACTGGCAGTGTGGCGTGGGCATGACCTTGCGCGGCAAGACGATCGGCATCTACGGCTGGGGCCGCATCGGCGGTGCCGTCGCGAACTACGCCAAGGCGTTCGGCATGAACGTGCTCGTCTGGGCGCGGGAAGCCTCGCGGGAGCGTGCGGCAAAGGACGGATGGGCAACCGCCGCGAGCAAGGAAGCCTTCTTCGAGCAGTGCGACATCATCACGCTGCACATGCGGCTCGTCGATGCCACGCGCGGCATCGTCACCGAACAGGACCTGTTGCGCATGAAGCCGACCGCGCTGATCGTGAACACGAGCCGCGCCGGACTCGTCGCGCCGAATGCGCTGGTCAGTGCATTGCGTGCGGGGCACCCCGGCATGGCTGCGATCGATGTCTTCGACCAGGAGCCGCTGCGCGATACTTCGCATCCGTTGCTCAACATGAACAACGTCGTGGCCACCCCACACTTGGGCTACGTCTCGCGCGAAGAATACGAGCTGCAATTTCACGACATCTTCGAGCAGATCGTCGCGTACGATGCCGGTGCGCCCGTGCACATGGTCAACCCCGAGGTCTGGAAGAAGCCGTAAGCCTTGTCGAACTGCTGCTATTGCGGCGCGTGGTTGGCCCGCAGATCGGCGCGGAGTTGTTCCAGGGCTGCCTGCCACGACCCATCGCGCGCCTGCCGATAACAGGTGAACCCGGGGAACCAGGGGGTGCTCGCGCCGTCCCCGGGCCATCGCCATTCCGCCGGCGCCGGAATCAGCACGCGGGCCGCCTTGTTCGCGCCGGCGCGAATATGCATGTTGGTGTTGCTCACGCCGACGTAATCGTCCACCAGGCTGAGCAAGGCGAGCATGTCTTCGAGGGCGTCGTTAAGATCCGAGCAGTCGTGCACGCGGCTACCGGCCGCCTCCTCGAGCAAGCGAACGTGATCGGCGATCGGCTTGCGCTGCACCGAGATCAGGGTGCGCGGTAGATCGCGCAATGTTCGCCCCAACAGCGCCGGATCGATGGTCTTGTACAACGTCCACTCGTAGCGCTGCTCGCCGGGGGGTACGCCGCCGCTCCAGGTCAATGCGATGTAAGGCGGTGGGCCGAGGGCCTGCAGTCTGCGCTGCATGGCTTCGATCGCGGTGGCGTTCGCGTGCAGACGCAGGGGCGGCGGATAGTCGGCATCACCGTCGGTCGCGACCCGACTCGGATATTCCGGGAAGAATCGTCGCAGGACATGCGGCAGATCGCCGATCGGCATCACGGGTACGTCGGGAGCGATGTCGCGTTCGTCGATGTACTCGGTGACCGGTTCGGCATGACTGAGCAGGGGACGCAGCTTCGTGCTGCTCGCGTATCGGGAACGGGCGCCGACTTCTTCGAGCCTGCGCGCGAAGCGAAGAAAGAAGAGCTCGTCGCCGAGGCCTTGTTCTTGCAGGAGTGTCAGCGGTGTACCGGTATCAGGCGCCAGCGCGCGACAGCGCGAGCGACCCGGATGCGCGGTCGCAAACCCGACCGAAGCCGGCCGACTATCGTAGTCAGCCCAGCCCTCGTCGAGGCGGCCGTGGGCAAGCAGCGCCAATGCGCGCGCATGACGGGTGGCCGTCGCATCGGCTTGTAGCGCGATTGCTCGATCGAATTGCGGCCAGGCCTCCTCGGCACGCCCCAGGTGAGCGAGCGTATTGGCCAGATTCTCTGCGGCCTGGGCGTTCTCCGGTTCCAGCTTAGCGGCGATGCGCTCTTCATCGAGGGCCTGGACGAGCTTGCCCTGATGCACGAGGGCGGCGGCAAGGAAGGTGCGCGCTATGGGCAGATCAGGTGCAGCGTTCACGATGTCGCGGCATAGCGCTTCCGCTTCTTCGCTGCGACCGGCATCGATGAGCAGCGATGCCAGGTTGATGCGAAAGTCGATTCGCTCGGGCTGCGCATCGATGCAAATGCGATACGCCTGCTCGGCTTCATCGAAACGCAGCAGTGCGTGCAGCGTCGCGCCCAGGCTGTTGCGGGCTTCCGGCCAATCCGGTTCCGCCTCCAGTGCGTAACGGAAGCTACTCGCTGCGTCGTCGAGCCGTTGCTGATCGCGTCGCACGGTTCCGAGATTGAACCAAAGCAGCGGATGACCGGGACTGCGGCGCAACAGCGTTTCGAGATGATGCGCGGCCTCTTCATGGTGGCCCTGCATCGCGAGTGACGTCGCGACACCGAGTTCGAAGGAGAGATTGGCGGGATCCAGCCGGGCCGCGTGACGGAAGGCCTCGATGGCCGCATCGTATCGGCCGTCTCGGCTATAGGCCTCGGCGAGATTGCCCGCGATCCATGCTTGCGCGCCTAGTCTCGATCGCGCCTGTTCGAGACGCGTAATTGCCGCTGCCGTTTCGCCAAGCTCCAGGAGCGCGGTGCCGAGATAACCGAGTGCGTATCCGTCGGCGGGATCCAGGGCGACGGCCTGTTCGAGCAGGGGCCGTGCCGCGGCCGGCCGTCCCCGTTCGAGTTCCTTCAGCCCACGCTTGACGCGCTCCCGGGCGAGCGACTTCTGGGACGGCACGAGCGCGGAACCTCCGGGAACGGTTGCGATGAAGACGACACGCCGAACTCTACCGGCGCACACCCGCGAAGGAAAGCCCGCGCGCGCTTTCCACGGAGCTGGATGGTGCTTGTTGCGGTCAACGCATGCCCAGGATAGTGTCGGCTGACAGGCGCCCACCACCGCGGCCGATCAGATAGAGCATCGGTACGGCCCAGGTGAGATGCGTCGGCCATGCATCGGGATAGACGAAGATCTGAATGACGGCCGTCATGCCGAGCAGGCCGAGTGCTGAGAGGCGGGTCGCAAGTCCGATGACCAACAGCACGGGAAACAGGTGCTCGGCGTACGTGGCCATGTGTGCCGCGAACTCGGGCGGCAGCAGCGGTACCTTGTAGTCTTCGCGAAAGAGTGTGTACGCGGTGTCGTTGACGGTGAGCAAGCCGTCGACTTTGGTCCGTCCGGAAAGCCAGAAGATCGCGGCAAGCGCTAGACGGGAGGCGAGTGCGATGAGGTCGGGGCCGATCCATGCACCGATGCGATCGGCCAGATCGTTCCAGCGCAAGCGCAAAGACGTGGCGGGTGGTGATGCCGTGGCGGTGTTCATCGATACTCCTGGTCGGGGGTGGACGGGTGAATGGATTGAAGTGCGCCGCAGGTCAGCAGTTGGCACATGAGTGCGCCGAGATCGACCGTCGGCGCTGCAGCGAGCGCCGCGAGCGTGGCCGCCGAAACGGTTTCGCCTGCCCGACATGCATCGAGGAAGGCGCAGCCCGCGGCACACAGCGGTTGCCAGACGACGGCGGATTCGGGCCGCGTGATCAGAGCGCCTTCACCGTGCCAGTCGAGATCGTCGTCGATCGCCTCGCCCGTTCGGTTGCAGCGCCACAGGGTGTAGATCGGCATCGCGTCGAACCATTGCCATTGCGCAGCCGGGTGCGGAACGAGAACGGCTGCGGCCAACGCCTCCTGATCCATCGCGGCAATCGTTGTGCCGTCGAGAGGACGAGCGTTCGATGCAATATGCGCTTGCGTCCAGTACCGATCGAGCCGGGCGACGTCCGGCAGGTAGGGGAGATCACCCGCTGGCTCGAATGTGCGCAGGAAGTCGGCGAATCGAATGCCGTAGTCCACCAGCATGGGGCTGGCGGGCGGATCTAGCCGCACGAACTCCGCGGCTGCGGCACGAAACCACTCTTCGCCGACGAGCCGAACGATGGCGGGATAGTTCGCCTGCAGCGCATCGATCGCGCTCTTCATGACGCCGTTGCGATACACCGCGAAGGCCGGTTGCGCCGCAACCTCGGCGATCCAGGCCGGCAGGTCGGTCGATCGGCCGAGCAGTGCTGCGGCAAACCCACGCTGGAATTCGATAAGATCGCAGGTGTTCATGAGCTATGCACCGACCAGGGCTTCTTGCGAAGACGGTTCGAGCAGCGAGGCGGCATGCAGGCGTTCCGCCATGAGATCGGCGAACGCCGGCAGGTTGCCGTCGCGCTCGACGAGTGTGGGGCGTGAGCCACCGCGGGCGATGACGCGCCGATAGAGTTGCCATACGGCGTCGTCCACGGACATGTCGTGACTGTCGATCAGCAGCCCGGCGCCGAGGCCAGGGTCGAGCGTGTGACCGGCGAGATGGATCTCATCGACGTGCCGCAGCGGAAAGGCGTCGAGATAGTCCTCGGCGCAATAGCCCAGGTTGTTGGCGCCCACGTAGACGTTGTTGACGTCGAGCAACAGCGCGCATCCGGTCGCATGGACGAGTTCCTGCAGGAAGTCGATCTCGTCCCAGTGGGTTCGGGGCAGTGCGAGATAATGCGCAGGGTTCTCGATGGCGACGCGACAGCCAAGTGCGTCCTGCGTTCGCGCGACGTTGTCGACGATGCGCTTGAGCGACTCGTCGGTGCGCGGAAAGGGCAGCAACTCGGGATAGTACGTGCCTTGCAGGGTCGACCAGGCAAGGTGTTCGGATACGAGTGCAGGGCGTACGCGATCGATCAACGTGCGCAGGCGGCGCAGGTGATCGATGGCCGGTGCTTCGTCTGCCGCCAGCGAAAGCCCGACACCGTGAATCGAGATCTCGTGGTGATCGCGAATCGCCTGGAGCCACTCGACCCGCGGACCGCCGTCGACCATATAGTTCTCGGCGTGGACCTCGAACCATAGCCCGGGTGCATAGGCCTCGAGCGCCGAATCGAAATATTCGGGTTTCAAGCTCAGGCCGGCACCCAGGGTTTGGCTCATGTCGTACTCCGAGTCGGAACGTTCGTCAGGATCAGATGGCCTTCAGCGAGCCCATGCCCTTGGGCGTCTTCATCGAGGCGCAGGTGCCCTTGGCGACATACTTCCAGGCGTTGCCCTGGTAGTCGGTCTTGGAGGTGCCGGCGCAGCTAGTTCCGGGGCCGGCGGCGCAGTCGTTCTGGCCGGCCTTGGAGATGCCGTAGCAGCGCTCCTTTTCGCCCTTGATCGAAGCGCCCTTGTCTTGAGCGAGGGCTGCGCCCGAAACGAGGGCGGCGAGGGCGACGGCAGTGATTGCGAATTTGTGGTTTTGCATGGCGAGACTCCTTGAGAATGGGTTTGAGCGACCGTTGCAGCCCCTTCGTGGTATGCGGCTGCGCATTCGGTGCAATGGCAAGTACGCGCGCTTCACCGCAACGGTTACAGGTCGGGCACAATTCGGCATGCCGAAAGAATTGGTCGAGAAAGCTGTAACCGAATGACCGCCGAGAGCGAAGTAACCGTGGGTACTGGCGCCGTCGCGGTCGAGGCGCGCGTGCAGCCGAAGTTCATTGCCGGGCTGGCCGGCGATGTGCGGGCTTATCACGATGCACTCAAGGCCCTGGCCGTACTGCTGCGAGGTTTCCTGCGCGGGCGGCTCGCGCGGCTGCCGGATGAAGTCGAAGACCTGGTGCAGGAAACGCTGCTCGCGATCCACAACCAGCGCCATACGTACGATGCCGGGCAGCCGCTGACTGCCTGGGTGCATGCGATTGCGCGCTACAAGATGATCGACTTTCTTCGGCGCCGGGCCGGACGCGAGGCCTTGCACGAACCGCTCGACGACGAACTGGCCGTGTTCGCCAGTTCCGATATCGAGCCTGCAGATGCAAAGCGCGATCTCGACGGTTTGCTTGCGACATTGCCGGATCGGCATCGCCTGCCGATCGTGCACGTAAAGATCGAGGGCCGCTCCGTGGCCGAGGCGGCGAAGCTCACGGGCATGTCCGAGTCGGCCGTAAAGGTCGGCGTACATCGGGGACTGAAAGCATTGGCAGCACTGATACGGAGACGTGATGAAGACGGATGATCTCGTGGCGATGCTGGCTCGAAATGCCGAGCCGGTGGCGGCAAAGCAGGGCCGCGGCCGCTGGGTTGCCATCGGCGCTGCGGCGCTCCTCGCGAGTTTCGTGCTGATGGCGGTGACGCTGGGCTTGCGCCCCGATCTCACGCAGGCCGCCGCCGATCCGATGTTCTGGGGGAAACTCGGTTATGCGGCGGCGCTCGCCGTGGCGGCCCTGCTCGTCGCGTGGCGACTGTTCCTGCCTGGGCGAAAGTTGGCAGCGGCGCCATTCGGTATCGCCGCGCCGTTGCTGTTGATGTTGGCGTTGGCCGTCGCCGCGCTGCTCGGTGCAGAGGCCGGCGAGCGCCTGCCCATGCTGCTCGGTTCCACATGGAAGTCGTGCCCGACGAACATCGCGCTGCTCTCGGTCCCCGCTGTCGGGCTCCTCATGTGGCTCGCGCGTGACTTTGCGCCGACGCGCCCTGCGCTTGCCGGTGCAGCGGTTGGTTTCACCGGCGGTGCCATTGCAGCATTGGTGTATTCGCTGCATTGCCCCGAGATGGCCGCGCCGTTCGTGGCCGTGTGGTACCTGCTGGGGATGCTGATTCCTGCAGCGGTGGGTGCGCTGATCGGGAGGCGGGTGCTGCGGTGGTAGGGCGGTGCGGGCTTGGGCTCGACTTTATGCGCGGTGAAGTTCGATTCGCGGGCGCGAGTTGGCCGACCAAATGCGACCGAATGGCCGACTACGCCAGTTCGATGCGGATTTCCCGACCGAGTACCTTCGCTGCGCGCTGAAGCGTGGTCAACGTGACGTCCCGTTCGGGATCGAGCAACCGATCGAGTTGCGCCCGGCTCGTGTGCATGAGGCTGGCCATGCGATTCTTCGAGAGCTTGCGCTCGTCCATGGCTTGCATGAGCTGCCACGCGATGACTTCCTTGATGGCTTGTGCCTGGAATTCATCCTTGACCCCTTCCTCTTCGAGAAAGCTGTCGAGACTCGACCCTCTTCGGCTATTCGGCTTGGTGCTCACCTTTCGACTTCCTTTATTCGCCTACGTGCGATTTCGATATCGGCCAAGGGTGTGGCGGGCGTTTTCTTAATCAACGCGTGCAGCGCCCATAGCTCGCCATCGAATAAGCAGAACAGAACGCGTGCAATGCGCCGACTTGGCATCGAGGTGCGCACCCCCCATAGTCCGTGGCCCAGCGACCGGCAAAGCGGCATCCCGATGGGCCAACGGAACTGCACGCGAATGAGATCCTGACCGATAGCGAATCGATCTGCACGGTTCAGCATCTTGAGCCATGCCCGAACGGGTTCGATGCCCTGGGCCTGTCGAGAGAACACCAGGGGCGTTTTTCTCGGCTCCTTCGATGCCATCGCGGTAAGCAACCTACGCGTCAGCCGTTATTGACCACCCGACAGGCACAGGCGAATACTGGTGCGCTCGTGTTCGAACGAGCCACTGGTCCAGGAGGAGGTCACGATGCGCGCTGTCGAGGTGCTGCGGGGAATGCTGATGGGCGTTTGTGCGGCCGCTGCCGGGACGACTGGCATTGTCCAGGCACAGACGGATTTTCCAACCCGTCCGATGCGGCTGATCAATCCCTACTCGCCGGGTGGATCCGTCGACGTCGTATCGCGCGCATTGGCGGCAGGGATCACCGAAGCGTGGCATATGCAAGTCATCGTCGACAACCGCCCCGGGGCGGGAACCACGATCGGGACGGAGATCGTTTCACGTGCCGAGCCCGACGGCTACACCATGCTGGTGAACAGCTCGGCCATCGCCATCATGCCGACCATGTACAGCAAGTTGAGCTTCAGCACGACGAACGATCTTACGGCGGTCAATCTGCTGACCAGCAGTTGCCAGGTGCTCGTCGTGCACCCCGCAGTTCCGGTCAAGACGGTGAAGGATCTGATCGCGGTTTCGAAGTCGCAGCCCGGCAAGATTTCCGGTGCTTCGTCCGGCGTAGGCAGCACCAACCACCTCACGCTCGAGATGTTCAAGTCGATGACCGGGGCGGACATCCTTCATGTGCCCTACAAGGGCGGCGGGCCTGCGCTGATCGACGTGATCAGCGGGCAGGTGAAGGTGTTCTTCAATGCCGCCAGTACGATCCTGCCGCACGTGACGGCGGGGCGAGTGCGGGGGATTGCCGTCACTTCCGCCAAGCGTCAGGAGCAATTCCCCGACTTGCCGACGGTTGCCGAGGCGGGCGTGCCGGGATTCGAATCCGTGTCCTGGTACGGTCTCTACGGCCCGAAGAATCTGCCGAAGCATCTCGTCCAGCGCTGGAACGAGGCCTCGACGCGCTATCTGCACGATCCCAAGACGATCGAGTTCTTCCGCCGTTACACCATGACGACCGGGGGCGTGAGTCCCGCCGAGTTCGAGGCGTACCACAAGAACGAAACCGATCGCTGGGGCAAGGTGATGAAGAGTGCGGGGGTCAAGCCGCTGTAGTCGGGGGTGGACTCGCGTGAGGTCGCTATGAGACCGAGCAAACGTTGGTGGCGACGAGCCAGATGCAGTCATGCCAGCGATATGCCCACTTCGCCTATACCGTCGCGAGTTCCTCGCAAAGATCCACGAGCGAGACTGCTTCCACCCCATCGGCGATCGGAAAGCGCTCGGTGCCCCCGTACACGACCCTGCGCCGCGATGGCCGAACGTCATCGCAAGCGAGGTGAAAGCCGCGCTCGATCTTCGGCGCGAGGCTGCGTTTGATTTCGATGGCCCAAGGCGCTCGCTGGGTGGGCAGTTTCAACAGCAGGTCGATCTCCGCGCCCGCGGCGGTCCGGTAGAAGTAGGCCTCGGTGCTGACCGGAGCCGCGGCGATCAGCGATTCGACGACAAGGCCCTCCCAGCTTCCGCCTGCGACTGGATGCGCGAGCAGGGCTTCCCCGTCTTCGATGCCCAGCAGTGCATGCACGAGCCCGCTGTCCCGGACATAGACCTTCGGCGATTTTACGAGTCGCTTGCCGACGTTGCCGTGCCAGGGCGCGAGCCGGCGCACGAGCAGCAGGTCCACGAGGAGATCGAGGTAGGACGCAACCGTCTTGCCGTCCACTGCGAGCGCTCGGGCCAGCGAGGCGGCATTGAGCAGCCCGCCTTGCTGGTGCGCGAGCATGGTCCAGAACCTCCGCAAGGTTTCCGCCGGTATGCGCGGGCCGAGCTGCGGTATGTCGCGTTCGAGATAGGTGCGAATGAAATCCAGACGCCAGCGCAGACTCGCCGCGTCGGATGCCGCAAGCAGACTTTCCGGGAATCCGCCGCGCAGCCAAAGCGCATCGAGGCGCTTATGCCCGACTTCGTTCGCGTCGAGCGGAGCGAGTTCGAGATAGCGGATGCGACCGGCAAGCGATTCGCTCGATTGCCGCAGCAGATCGATGGACGCCGAACCCAGTACGAGGAACCGCCCCTTGCCTCGCCCGCGCCGACGCCCTGCGTCGATGAGGCCACGCAGGCTGGAGAAGAGTTCGGGCGTGCGCTGTATCTCGTCGAGGATGACGAGCTTGTCCTCGTGCTGCGAAAGATAGCGTTCAGGGTCGGCGAGCTTGGCACGATCAGCCTGGGATTCCAGATCGAGATAGACCGCGGGTCGCGATTTGGCGATATCCAGGGCAAGGGTGGTCTTGCCGACTTGCCGTGGACCCAAGAGCGCAACGGCAGGGGCCTCGGTTAGGGCGGCCGTCAGTCGAGAGATGAGCCGGCGTTGTATCATCCTTGCAATTATGGAGTTCCGCTCCAGAAATGCAAGGTTCGCCAGATCGAACCGACGGCCCGGCCTGAGGCACCGTAGCGCTTGCAAAGACGACCTCCGGCGGGATGAGTGCGGACCCGCCTTGTTCAGTACTCAAGTGCGCGACGCGATCGTAGTCTCCTAGGCTACCTGGAGTTCGAGGGGGCTTCTTATGCCGATCGGACGCATAGCGGGGGCCCTACGAGAACAGAGGGCGCGACAAAACAGGTCTGTGGCGCCCTCGCAACCATCAGGGGAAACTGTACCGGAAGATTCCTGTGCTCACTAAAGGGCGCGCCCGCGTGGAAGGGGTTGCCGGCACCATAGGCGCTTGGCCATCCGCCCCATCCCTTGCATAATCCTCCCATGAAGTCCTATCCCGCGCACCTCCTCACCGGCCTGCATTGGCGTCCCTCGCCACGACTTTGATGTTTCGGCGGCCGTTTCCGCCGCGCCGGTAGCAATCAATCAAGTATGCGGAACCTCGGGCGGCTTCGCGCTGCCTTCTCCAGAGACGGACGCTTCGAATTCGACAGGATGGTGCCACCATGCTTCTCATGATCGATAACTACGACTCCTTCACCTACAACCTCGTCCAGTACCTCGGCGAGTTGGGCGAAGACGTGCGCGTGTTTCGCAACGACCAGATCACGCTGGAAGAGGTCGCCGAGCTGCGGCCAGCTTCGATCGTGATCTCGCCCGGGCCCTGCACGCCCAACGAGGCGGGGATCTCGGTGCCGCTGATCAAGCGCTTCGCGGGCGAGATTCCCTTGCTCGGCGTGTGTCTGGGGCATCAGAGCATCGGGCAGGCGTTCGGCGGCAGGATCATTCACGCCAAGAGCGTGATGCACGGCAAGACCTCCGCCATCCACCACGAGAACAAGGGCGTGTTCGCCGGGCTGCCGAATCCGCTCACCGCCACGCGGTACCACTCGCTGGTGATCGAGCGCGAGACGCTGCCGTCCTGCCTCGAAATCACCGCCTGGACGGACGACGGCGAGATCATGGGCATACGGCATCGTGAGCTTGCCGTGGAGGGGGTGCAGTTTCACCCCGAGTCGATTCTCACCGAAGCGGGCCACGAGCTGCTGGCGAACTTCCTGCGGCAGGTGCCGAAAGCCGCGGTGCCGGCGTAGGCGGTCCGGAGGCGGGGCGCGATATCATTGGGGCGTCATCGCCTTCTACCGAGCCTGGGACGTCATCCATTATGAATCCGCAAGACGCGCTTACCCGCATCATCGAGCATCGCGAGATTTTCCACGACGAAATGCTGTCGCTGATGCGCCAGATCATGGGCGGGGAGATGTCGCCCGTCATGATCGCCGCGATCATCACCGGGTTGCGCGTCAAGAAAGAGACCATCGGCGAGATCACGGCGGCAGCGCAGGTGATGCGCGAACTCGCGACGCGGGTGGAAGTGAGCGACACCAGGCATCTCGTCGATATCGTAGGCACGGGGGGTGACGGCGCGCATACCTTCAACATCTCCACGGCGGCGAGTTTCGTGGCGGCTGCTGCGGGGGCGCGGGTGGCCAAGCATGGCGGGCGCTCGGTGTCGTCGAAGTCCGGCGCGGCGGATGTGCTCGAAGCCCTCGGCGTCAATCTCGATCTCAAGCCAGCGCAGGTTGCCCGCGCGATCGACGAGATCGGTCTGGGCTTCATGTTCGCGCCCAATCATCACTCGGCGATGAAGCATGCGGCGCCGGTGCGCCGTGAGTTGGGGGTGCGGACCATTTTCAACATCCTCGGGCCGATCACGAACCCGGCGGGTGCGCCCAATCAGCTGCTGGGCGTGTTCCATCCGGATCTCGTCGGCATCCAGGTGCGGGTGCTGCAGCGGCTCGGCAGCAAACATGTGTTGGTGGTGCACGGGCTGAACGGGCTCGACGAAATCGCGCTCGACGGCGCGACGATGGTGGGTGAACTCAAGGACGGCGAAGTGAAGGAGTACACCGTCCGGCCGAGCGATTTCGGAATCGAGGAACAGGATGTCGCAACGCTCAAGGTGGCGGATGCCGCCGAGTCGAAGGTGCGGGTGATGGAGGCCATCGGCGGCACACCGGGGCCGGCGCTGGACGTGGTGCTGCTTAACGCCGGCGCGGCGCTGTATGCGGCCGATGTTGCGACTAGCATCGCAGCCGGGATCGACAAGGCACGTACCGCAATCGCGAGCGGTGCTGCGAAGGCGAAGCTCGATCAGTTCGTGACCTTCACGCGGACGGCGCAATGACCGCATCCACGTCCGCCGGCACGCCGGATATCCTCGCGAAGATCATCAAGGTCAAGGTCGAGGAAGTCGCTGCGGCATCGGCGCGTGTGTCCCTCGCCGAGATTCGAGCCCAGGCGCGTGCTGCAGCACCGGTGCGCGATTTCGCGGGCGCTTTGCGGGCGAAGGTACAGGCCGGCAAGCCGGGCGTGATCGCCGAGGTGAAGCGGGCGAGCCCGAGCAAGGGGCTGCTGCGGGATCCTTTCGTGCCGGCCGAGATCGCGTCGAGCTACGAGCGTCATGGGGCGGCGTGTCTCTCGGTGCTGACGGATCGCCAGTTTTTCCAGGGTGCTCTGGAGGATCTCGTCGCAGCGCGCGGCGCTTGCGGTCTGCCGGTTCTGCGCAAGGACTTCATGATCGATCCCTATCAGGTCTATGAAGCGCGGGCGCACGGCGCGGACTGCATCCTTCTCATCGTCGCTGCGCTGGAACTGTCGCGCATGCGCGAGCTGGAGGCCGTGGCGTTCGAGTTGAACATGAGCGTGCTGGTCGAAGTGCACGACGCCGCCGAGATGGATCTCGCCCTGCAGCTTCGCACACCGCTCGTGGGGGTGAACAATCGCGATCTGCGCACGTTCGAAACGCGGCTGGAGACTACCTACTCGCTCATGGCGCGCGTGCCGAAGGACAAGGTGCTGGTCACCGAGAGCGGGATCCTCCGGCCCGACGACGTGCAGGGCATGCGCAGTCGCGGTATCGACTGCTTTCTCGTGGGCGAGGCATTCATGCGGGCGCCCGATCCGGGGGCAGAACTGGCTCGGCTTTTCGGGGTCGGTAAGGAATCATGATTTCCGACCGACTCATCTTGGCGTTCGACCGTGCGCTGCGAACCGTCTTCGGTCCGTCGCACTCGGCGCGTCCCATTCCCGGCGAGAAGCTGCCCGAATCCGATCTCGATGCCGCTCAGCGCGGGGAAGCCGCTGCGCTGATGCGCATCAATCATGTCGGCGAGGTGTGTGCGCAGGCGCTCTATCA
>LNFM01003138.1_pt1 | contig 40837 bp, 35 predicted proteins | sample 596031 | NCBI WGS metagenome assembly LNFM01 (sample SAMN04254537, study PRJNA301005) | activated carbon metagenome | isolation source: dual media filters at the Ann Arbor, Michigan drinking water treatment plant | place: USA: Ann Arbor
GATCGAGGTGAAGGAGCGCAAGGATCGCGTCGACGACGCGCTGAACGCCACCCGCGCCGCGGTCGAGGAAGGCGTCGTCCCGGGCGGCGGCGTGGCGCTTCTGCGGGCTATCAAGGTCCTCGATCGCATCGAATGCGATAATGCCGATCAGAAGGTTGGCGTGCAGATCGTGCGCCGCGCGATCCAGGCGCCGGCCCGCCAGATCTATGACAATGCCGGCGAAGACGGCTCCGTCATCGTTGGCAAGATCCTCGACAACTCCAAGTACAGCTTCGGTTTCAACGCCCAGACCGGACAGTACGTTGATCTCGTCGCGGCTGGTGTCATCGATCCGGCCAAGGTCGTGCGCTGCGCGCTCCAGGACGCCGCATCAGTGGCCGGCCTGCTCATCACGACCGAGGCGATGATCGCCGACGCCCCGAAACGCGATGCCGATATGCCGGCGATGCCCGGCGGCGGCATGGGTGGGATGGGTGGCATGGGCGGTATGGACTTCTGACCCAGGCACCCGGCCGCCAGTCCCCGTGACCTCACTGGCACCGAACGACAAAGGCCCGCCCGATCAGGCGGGCCTTTTTCATGGCGCTCTGTCCCGCCGCATTTGCCAATCTGCAACCCGTGCGTGACAGCGCGAGGCCCTGCCAGCTAGACTCGGCCCAATCGACACGCCGCCAGCGCCGCCTCGCCTTCGGCCGGCGCCCCAAGCGAGAAACGGGACGATGACGGACATCGCTACGCGCGTCTACAATCACAGCTGGAAGATCGATCCGATCGTCCGATCAGTTCTGGACACCGACTTCTACAAGCTATTGATGGCGCAGACGATATTTCGCCGCCATCGCAACGCGCGAGTGACTTTCGGGATCATCAACCGGTCGACCGACGTGCCTCTCGCGCGCCTGATCGATGTCGGTGCGCTTCGCGAGCAGCTCGACCACATCCGAAGCCTGTCGTTGAGCCGCGGGGAGTCCACCTGGCTCCGCGGCAACATGTTCTACGGCAAGCGCCAGATGTTCGCCCCTGACTTCATCGCCTGGCTCGAGGACTTCCGCTTTCCACCCTACAATCTCGAAGTTCGCGGCGACCAGTACGAGCTGACGTTCGAAGGCCCCTGGATCGAGACGACGATGTGGGAGATTCCGGCACTCTCCGTCATCATGGAGCTGCATTCGCGGGCCGTGACCAAAGGGATGGGCAAGTTCGAGCTGCAGGTACTCTACGCCCGAGCGATGACCCGCGTCTGGGAGAAGATCGATCAGCTTCGCAAACTGCAGGACCTCAGGATCGCCGATTTCGGCACCCGCCGACGTCACGGCTTTCTCTGGCAGGATTGGTGCGTCCAGGCCATGCGGGAAGGGCTTGGAACGGCATTCCTCGGCACGTCGAACTGCCTCATCGCAATGCGACGCGAAGTGGAGGCCATCGGCACGAACGCGCACGAGCTGCCCATGGTCTACGCCGCCCTTGCGCGTAATGATGCCGAACTCGCCAAGGCGCCCTACGATGTGCTGAAGGATTGGCAGGACGATTACGAAGGCAACCTGCGCGTGATCCTGCCGGATACCTACGGCACCGAGGGATTTCTCGAGAATGCCCCCCAATGGGTCTCGAACTGGACCGGCATCCGCATTGATTCCGGCGATCCGATCGCTGGTGGCGAGCTGGCGATCAAGTGGTGGAAGAACCGCGGCCAGGACCCGAGGACGAAGCTCGCCATTTTCTCCGACGGCCTGGATGTCGATCTCGTCGAGAAGCTGCATCGTCACTTCAGTGGGCGCATCCGCCTCGGCTTTGGTTGGGGGACGCTGTTGACGAACGACTTTCGCGGCCTCGATGCCGACGGTCGCCTCGACCCCTTCTCCATCGTTTGCAAGGTCATCTCGGCTGACGGCCAGCCGGCCGTGAAACTCTCCGACAATCCGACCAAGGCGGTCGGTCCCCCCGAAACGCTCGAACGCTATCGGCGCGTGTTCCGCGTCGGTGAGCAGGCAGCCCAGCCCGTCGTCGTTTGAGGCCGGCTAGCGCGAACGCCCTGGGGTCTGCGCGTGCTCGGCGCGTCGCAGCCGGATGAGTTCTGCAAGCCCCTTGTCAAAGCCGCTCGCCTCCAGCTGAAATTGTCGTACGCCGCCCGACGCGGACATCAACTCGATGTAGACCCCTCCGCCGTCGGCCAGGCGTGTCGCAATGCGCCCCGCGCGTTCGGCCCTAACCTCGAACGAGCAGAGGCCCGCCATGCAATGCATCGGCTGTTCCGTCTGATACTCGCCTGCGATGCGCAGAGTGAGTGGCTTCGCAGACCCGTCATGACGCCCGGGAGGACGGCGTTGCGAGCCGCCGGCCGACGCCAGCGACGCAACGGGTGACGGCCGAGCCTCGCCTCGGCCGCGTGCTGACGGGCCATGATGCCGAACGATCAATCGCCACAGCAGGACTTCACGCCCGGCGACGCGATCGATGACGAAGTGCGCCGTAACCATGGCCGCGGACATCTCATGCGCGACCGATGACGTTGCCGGATCGCGCAGCAGCAGCGCGCATCTGTGCCGCATGGCGCCACCGCCGCAGCGGATCGCCCACGCGTCGAAGTCACGATGCGCGTGCGGCGGGATACTGATGCGAGACGGGGTCCGCCAGGGCCAGTCCCAGAATTCGGGCTCCACGTCCTCTTGGCTCGCAAGTGCGCACTGTGTTCGGCGCAGCGACGTTCTCAGCGCATATCCAGCGAACGTCTCTCCGAGCGAAGCCGCCACGTCCTGCCAGCGACGGCACCGCGCTGAGCGTCGTTGCCCCAGTGGCGGCAGGTCGTGAAGGCGCAGCGAACCGATCGACCCCGCCGCGACGGAACCTGCTCCGCCATCGAGGCGTGTGGCGTTGGTCGGCACTGCTGGCGAAGCCGCGTTGGCGGGCCCCGGGTACAGCACCATCACCGCCCACATGACGGGAGCGAAAAGTGCTCCCCTGTACGTCCGTCGATGCCAGCCCATACCCTGCCCTCCGCCGGCAGGCTAGCCCGGAGCCCGAAGCAGGAAAAGGGCCGCGACGCACCGCCGGCAAACAATCGCGCCATGCGCTCCGAATGGCGCGATGTCTGCAAATGCAAAAAGGGGCCCTGGGGGCCCCTTCAGCATGAACTCGGTCGATCAGACGGTCGGCGTTTCCGTCAGTGCAAGGTCGACCAGAGCCGCTTCTTTGCGAAATAGAGCAGAACGGCGGTCACGAGAAGGTAGAGCATCACGAGCCAACCCATGCGCTTGCGCTCCTCGAGCCGCGGATCGGCCGCCCACGCGAGGAACGCGGTCACGTCCTTCGAGTACTGCGACACGGTCCTCGGAACGGCTTCGTTCTGATACTTCACGCTACCGTCGACGAACGGCGCCACCATCGCGATCTGGTGACCTGGGAACGCCGCGTTGTAGTTCATCCCATCGGCCAATGTGACGCCCTTCGGCGGGTCCTTGTAACCGGTCAACAAGGCATAGAGATAATTGGCGCCTGCTTCCTGGTAGCCGTTGGCGATATCCATGAGCATCTGCCCGATGTGCGCAAAGACACCGCCATGGAACTCGACACTACGGGCCTTCGTGATCAGCGACAGGTCGGGCGGCAACGCTCCGTTCTGTGCCGCGCGGGCCTGTTTGTCGTTATCGTAAGGCCCGAGGATGGGATCGGACAGCAGGGCCGGCCGCTTGATCAGCGCGCCGCGCCGGGTGGCGATATCGCCGTTTTCGTTCGGCCCGTCGAAGATCTGGTTCGGCCATGAAGCGGCGAGCGCCTTGACCGACTCTTCATCGAACATCGGCCCGCCCCGCTCGACAAGATTGCGGAAGTAGACTCGCTTCAGACCGTGACAGGACGCGCAGACCTCCTTGTAGACTTGGAAGCCGCGCTGCAGTTGCTCGCGATCGAACCGACCACGAACACCCGCGAAGCTCCACTCCTGCCGCTCGATGTGGATCGGTTCGCCGCCCGCCGCATGGACAGGCGAATAGAATGTAGCTGCTCCGCCCGCAAATCCCGACGCGAGTGCCAGCGCGCCGATCGCCAGCCGGTTCGTCCAGTGTGCCAGTGTCATTGGTGTCTCTCCGTTCCGGCGCTTCAGGACTTGGCGGGCGCAGCCCGGTCACCAAGCACCGACTCGGTAATCGAGCGCGGCATCGGTGACGGAGTTTCGAGCACGCCGACAATCGGCATCAGCACCAGGAAGAACAGGAAGTAGTAGGCGGTGAAGATCTGTGCCCACAGCACGTAGATGCCCTCGGCCGGTTTCGAGCCGAGATAACCGAGCGCCAGGAACGTGAAGAAGAAGAGCACCAGCAGCCACTTGAAGATCGGCCGATAGCGGGCCGACCGAACGCGGCTCGTGTCGAGCCACGGCAGGAACAGCAGCACGAGGATCGAGCCGAACATCAGCACGACGCCACCGAGCTTCGAAGGCACGGCCCTGAGGATCGCGTAGAATGGCAGGTAATACCACTCTGGAACGATATGCGGCGGCGTGACCAGCGGGTTCGCCTCGACGTAGTTGTCCGCATGTCCGAGATAGTCGGGCGCGAAGAACACGAACCACGCGAACAGCATGATGAACACGAACAGCGCGAAGAGATCCTTCATCACCGCGTAGGGAGCCATCGGGACCGAGTCGGACTTGGTCTTGATGTCGATGCCGATCGGGTTGTTCTGGCCGACGACGTGCAGCGCCCAGATATGCAGCCCAACGACACCCGCGATCACGAACGGCAGCAGATAGTGTAGCGAGAAGAAGCGGTTGAGCGTGACGCCGGAAACCGAATAGCCGCCCCACAGCCACGTGACGATCGCAGTCCCAAGACCGGGAATGACGGCGTCGAGCGACGAGAACAGGTTCGTGATGACCGTGACACCCCAGAAGCTCATCTGGCCCCACGGCAACGTGTAGCCGAGAAAGCCGGTCGCCATCATGAGGAGATAGATGATCACCCCGAGGATCCAGAGGATCTCCCGCGGCGCCTTGTACGATCCGTAGTAGAGCCCGCGAGCGATGTGCACGTAGACGGCGACGAAGAACATCGACGCTCCGACCGCGTGAACGCTGCGAAGCAGCCAGCCGTAGTTCACATTGCGACGGATGTGCTCGATCGAGTCGAACGCCATCTTGTCATTGGGCACGTAGTGCATGGCCAGCACGATGCCCGTAATGATCTGCACGCCGAGGCAGAACGTCAGGATGCCGCCGAACGTCCACAGGTAGTTGAGATTGCGGGGCGTCGGGAAATCGACAAATTGCCCGTGCATCATCCGTGCGACGGGAAGGCGCTCGTCCAGCCACTGCGACAGGCGCGATCCTGGCTTGAAGGTATCTTCGTGGTTTGCCATCGAATGTCGCCTCAACCGATCTTGATCTTGGTGTCCGACACGAACTGGTAGGTCGGCACCTTGAAGTTCTCAGGTGCGGGACCTTTCCGAATGCGTCCCGCCGTATCGTAGTGCGAGCCGTGGCATGGGCAGAACCAGCCGCCGTAATCGCCCTTGTTGTCGCCGAGCGCCTGGCCCTTCGGAATGCAGCCGAGGTGGGTACAGATTCCCACCATGACCAGCCAGTTCTCGTGGTCCTTCTTGACCCGGTTCTGGTCGGACGCTGCTGCCGTCTCCGCTATGGCGTCGTTACGCGCATACCGGTCGATCAGATCGGTCACGGGCACCTTGTTGGCCTGCTCGATCTCGGCCTTGGTGCGATTGCGGACGAACACGGGCTTGCCCCGCCACATCACGGTGATGGCCTGCCCCTCCTTGACCGGCGACAGGTCCACCTCGACCGAGGCGAGCGCCTGCGTCGAGGCGTCGGGGTTCATCTGTTGGATGAGCGGCCACAACGTTGCAGCGGCTCCTACGGCGACCCAGCTGGTGGCCGCCACCGTCAGGAAATCACGACGGTTCGGGTTTTCCGTCTCAGACGCCAAGTGGGCCTCCCTGATATTCACGTGCAGCGCACGTGGTGCAAACAAGCTCGAACGCCGCCGGTGCTCGGATCGGGCGCGCCAAGCAGCGCGGCGCGGGTCCACCACCGTCAACCCCCCTGCTACGAGGCCGTCAGCCTCGCTGATGCAGGACGACTTTCTCGATGAAGAGGTAGTACTGCCCTGCGCCGGGCTTGACACGACGTGTTGACGCGTTGCCCGTTTTTGCATCGATTGCACGGCCCGACAAGACGGCGTAACCGCCACGATAAGAGGCAATTTGGCGCATCGGTCCGCTTTGCCCCTTTTTGACCTTGGCAAGGGCTGCGACACAAAGGATGGAGGATCGATGCGTCTGGCGCTCTATCAGCCCGACATTCCGCAGAACACGGGCACGATCTTGCGGCTGGCGGCGTGCCTCTCCGTACCCGTCGACATCATTGGCCCGGCGGGTTTCGACCTGTCGGACAAGGCATTGCGGCGCGCTGGCCTCGATTACCTGGAGCGCGTGACCATGACCCGTCATCTCTCGTGGGAGCACTTCTGCCGCGACCGGGCTTCGGGACGCCTCGTGCTGCTCTCGACCCGCGGCACCGTTCGCCACATCGACTTCGGCTTCGAGGCCGGCGACGTTCTGCTGCTCGGGCGCGAAAGCGCCGGCGTCCCGGATCACGTTCACGTTTCGGCGGACGCTTCCATTGTGATTCCACTCGCAACTGGGACGAGGTCACTCAACGTCGCCGTCGCGGCAGCCATGGCACTTGGTGAGGCATTGCGCCAGACCGGTGGCTATCCTTCGGCTGCCGGCAGCAACCCGGTACGGGCCGCGCCATGACCGATCAGACGGCTCCCGAGCCCCGGACGCAAGCAGCAACGCCGCCGGCTGAGGCCCAAGGCTACGGCGTCCAGAAGCCGGGCCTCGCCATCCTCCTCATGCTTGGCGCCATGTTCGCCTTCGCCGCCATGGACGGCGTAAGCAAGGCCTTGGCAAAGAGCCTTTCGATCCCCCAGATCCTCTGGGTCCGCTACATTCTATTCACGGTGTTCGTCGTCCTGCTGCTGCGCCGTTCGGGCGGCCTCACCGTGGCGCTCCGCAGCGGACAACCGCGGCTGCAGGCGGCTCGAGCGGCACTCCTCCTTGTCGAGAACGGCATCTTCGTCGCCGCCTTCGTCTTTCTCCCGCTCGCCGATGTCCACGCGATCGCGGCCGCGTCGCCGCTCATCGTCGTGGCCCTGTCGGTACCGATGCTCGGAGAGACGGTGGGACCCCGCCGGTGGTTGGCGGTGATCGCCGGCTTCATCGGGGTTCTGATCATCGTCCGCCCCGGCTTCCAGACGATGGACTGGCCGATCCTGATCGCGCTGGCCGGCGCCTTCACGTGGGGGCTCTATCAGGTCCTCGTCCGCATGTGCGCGCGAACGGACTCCGGCGAGACAACCTGGGCCTGGTCGGCGGTCGTCGGCCTGATCCTGTCGACCCTCGTCGGACCGTTCTTCTGGACATGGCCCGACGCCTGGGGCTGGGCGCTTCTGGTCGCTGTCGCCATGCTGGGGACCCTTGCCCACCTCGCATTGATCAAGGCCCTTGGATACTGGGAGGCCGGCGCGCTGCAACCGTATAGCTACACGTTGCTCTTGTGGGCGACGGTCGTGGGCGTGGTGGCCTTCGGCGATGTGCCGGACGGCTGGACGATCGCCGGCGCGTTGGTCATCATTGCGAGCGGTCTCTATGCATGGCACCGGGAGCGCCTGCGCAAACTCCCGCCTCGGACCTGAGGCCCCGCCATCCCCTGAGAATTTGTCTACCGCCATCGAGAAGGAACCAACGTGACAGACAACGCCACGCTTCAGACCATCGACACCGTCATCGGGACCGGCGCCTCGCCGAGCCGCGGCCAGACCTGCGTCATGCACTACACCGGCTGGCTCTACGAGGGCGGCCAGAAGGGCAAGAAATTCGACAGCTCCGTCGACCGCGGCCAGCCGTTCGAGTTCCCGATCGGAACCGGCATGGTCATCAAGGGATGGGACGAGGGCGTCTCGAGCATGAAGGTCGGCGGCAAGCGCACGCTGATCATTCCGCCGCACATGGGGTACGGGGCGCGCGGCGCGGGCGGCGTGATCCCCCCGAATGCGACGCTGATGTTCGACGTCGAGTTGCTGTCGCTGAAGTAGCGAGCGGCTATGCGACCAATCGCGGCTCTTGTCCGGGGCAGGCCATCGGCCTCGTCCCCGGGCAGGCACGCGGCCTCAGAACATGTTCAGCGCCAGCCGCGCCTCGTCGGACATGCGGCTCTGGTCCCAGGGCGGATCGAACGTCAACGTGACGTTGCAGCTCTGCACGCCCGGGACCGAGCAGACGGCGTTTTCGACCCAGGTCGGCATCTCGCCGGCAACCGGGCAGCCCGGTGCCGTCAGTGTCATCTCGATACCGACCGTGCGGTCATCCTCGATGTCGATCTTGTAGATGAGGCCGAGTTCGTAGATGTCGGACGGGATCTCGGGATCGTAGACGGACTTGAGCGCCAGCACGATCTCCGCGGTGAGCTGATCGAGTTCCTCCCGCGACAGCTTGGACCCCTCGACAGGCGTTCCGCCCTCGGCAACGCTCGGCGGCCGTGCCGCCTTGCTGCTGTCGATCGCCAGATCGGCGGCTCCGAGCTCTGCAATGTCACGGTCTGCGGAGGTGTTGTCCATCGGCTCGCTCATGCAAAGAACTTGTGTGCCTTGATCAATGCCTCGGCAAGGGCATCGACCTCGGATTTCGTATTGTAAAGTCCAAACGATGCGCGACACACGGCCGAGACGCCGAGATGCTGCATCAGCGGCTGCGCGCAGGCATGACCAGCCCGCACGGCCACCCCGGACCGATCGATGATCGTCGACACGTCGTGGGGATGAACGCCGTCGATGTTGAAGGCGACGATCGCCCCTTTGCCCGGCGCGTGGCCGTAGATCTTGAGCCAGTTCATGCCCGACAGACGCTCGTGCGCATAGGCGACGAGTTCGGCCTCGTGCCGCGCGATCTGCTCGCGCCCGATATTCATCATGTAATCGAGGGCCACGCCGAGTCCGATGGCCTGGACGATCGGCGGCGTTCCGGCCTCGAACTTGTGCGGTGCCTGCCCGTACGTCACGGCTTCGGTCGTGACAGTTTCGATCATGTCACCGCCCCCGAGGAACGGCCGCATGGCTTCGAGATGGCGAGCCTTGGCGTAGAGCACGCCGATCCCCGTCGGCCCATAGACCTTGTGGCCCGTGAAGACGAAGAAATCGCAATCGAGGTCCGCGACATCGATGGGCAGGTGAACGGCCGACTGGCTTCCGTCGATCAGGACCGGCACACCCGCCGCGTGCGCCATCGCCACGATTTCCTTGGCCGGCGTCACGGTGCCGAGCACGTTCGACATCTGCGTCACGGCGATCATGCGCGTGCGCGGTGAGATGTGCTTGCGCAGCGCCTCGACGTCGAGCTCACCGATCCCCGTGATCGGCACCCACTTAAGCACGCAGCCTTGCCGCTCCCTGAGGAAGTGCCACGGCACGATATTGGCGTGGTGCTCCATGATCGTGACGATGATCTCGTCACCGGCCTTGAACGTCGCCCCGAGGCTCGACGCGACGAGATTGATGCCCTCGGTGGCGTTCTTGGTGAAGATGATCTCGTTCTCGGAGCCGGCATTGAGGAACCGGCGCACGGTTTCCCGAGACGCCTCGAACCGCTGCGTCGCCGTGTTCGAAAGGTAATGCAGCCCCCGGTGCACGTTCGCATATTCGAGCTTGTAGGCCGTCTCGATGGCCTCGATGACGACGGCGGGCTTCTGCGCAGACGCCCCGTTGTCGAGATAGACGAGCGGCTTGCCGTGCACCTGCAGCGACAGGATCGGAAAATCCTTCCGGATCCGCTCGACGTCGAGGGAACTGCTGGCCGCGCCGATGGCCTGCCCTTTCGGACCCGCCCCGCTCGCTGCGCCCATGTCGGTCATAGGTCTGCTCCCAGCCACGTGATCACGACGCTCCGGGCAACGGCTCGAATATCGTCGTTCTCGATCTTCTCGAGCGTCTCGAGCGCAAAGCTTTCGATGAGCAGCGACCTGGCCTCGGCGAGCCCGATGCCCCGCGACCTCAGATAGAAGAGCATGCTCTCGTCGAGCTCCGCCGCCGTCGCGCCGTGACCGCAGGCCACGTCGTCGGCATAGATCTCGAGCTCGGGCTTGGAATAGAACTCCACGTCGTCGGCGAGCAGCAGCGCCTGCGACATCTGCTTGCCGTCCGTCTTCTGGGCTTCCGGCGCGACGATCACCTTGCCCTGGAATACGGCCCGCGCCCTGTCGTCGAGCACGGCCTTGAACAGTTCCCGGCTTTCGCAGCCCGTGGCGATGTGGTCGACGACCAGAGTCGTATCCACATGGTCGTCGCCGCGCCCGAGCATCAGCCCCGATACGTCGAACTTCGCGTCGGCACCCGGCAGCCGTGCCACGATGTCGTTGCGGACGAACCCGGCCCCCGCGGTCAACTGGAACCCGCGATAGACGGTGGCCGCACCAAGTTCCAGATCCCACAGCGACAGGTGCGTCGCCGCGCTGATTTCGCGATCGATCTTGATGTGCGCGACCTCGGCGCCATCCCCGGCGACCAGCCGCGTCGCCGTCGAGGTCTGCACGGCAGCCGTGCCGATCCGCGCATGCACTTCGACGAGGTCGATCCTCGCGTTCGCGGCGACCTCGATCAGATTGCGTGTGGTCACACGCCGCGGCTCACGCGCGGTGTGCAGATAGAGGATCACCAGCAGCCGACCGGCCAGCTTCCGCGCCCCATCGACCGAGATCACGGCGCCGTCACTTGCGAAAGCCTCGTTCAAGGCCAGCAGCGGATTGGCGCCGGCGATTGCCGAGAATGCGGCATCGTCGGTCGGCTGGCCGGTTGCGAAGCGCCGGAACGTTACTCCCGCGATCTCGGAACTCGACAGGCTCTGGACGAAGGCACCGTCCACGAACACGAGACGATCCGCATCGAGGCTCGCGACCGGGCCGAGCGCCGCTTCGATGGCGTTCGCATCCACGATCGGCGCCTGTACGTCGGCCGGCGCGAACGCCGTCTTCAGGGCGCTGCGCACGTCGCTGTACTTGAATTCCTCGATCCGGCGATGAGGCAAGCCCGTTTCGCGGAACCGGTCCATCGCAGCAGCGCGCCGCGCGGCGGCAACTCCGGTCCCAGGCAGCGATGAAGCCACGGCCGCGAATTGCCGCGCCAAGGCTTCCTCGGCCTCCGTTTTCATGAGCGTGACGATCATTTCGTCCCTTCAGGTCATCCAATGGGCAGTATGAAAGCGGGATGAGCTGACGGCTCAGGCCGCTTTCCCCGCAAAACCCGCATACCCGCTCTTCTCGAGTTCGAGCGCGAGTTCCTTGCCGCCGGTCTTCTGGATACGTCCGTGGGCCAGCACATGGACCTTGTCCGGCACGATAAAATCGAGAAGCCGCTGGTAGTGCGTGATGACCAGCATCGAGCGACCCGGCCCGCGCAGACGGTTGGCGCCATCGGCCACGATGCGAATGGCGTCGATATCGAGGCCGGAGTCGGTCTCGTCGAGCACGCACAGCGACGGATCGAGCATCGTCATCTGAAGCACTTCCATGCGCTTCTTCTCGCCGCCCGAGAAGCCGACATTCAACGGACGCTTCAGCATTTCGTCCGTCACCCCGAGTTCGGCAGCCTTGGCGCGGATGAGGCGAAGGAAGTCTGGCGTCGTCAGCTCGGCCTGCCCCCGCTTCTTCTTGAGGGAATTGAGCGCCGTGCGCAGGAACGTCATCGTCGCGACGCCGGGAATCTCGATCGGATACTGAAACGCGAGGAACACGCCCGCCGCCGCCCGCTCGTCAGGCTCCATCTCGAGGATCGATGTGCCGTTCCACAGGATGTCACCGCCCGTCACTTCGTAGCCGTCGCGCCCTGCGATCACATAGGCCAACGTCGACTTGCCTGAGCCGTTCGGCCCCATGATGGCATGGACTTCGCCATCGGGAACCGAAAGCGTGACCCCCTTGAGGATCTCTTTTCCATCTTCGGCGATACGGACTGTGAGGTCCTTGATCTCGAGCATCATCATCTCCTGTCGGGCTTGGACCGAGCCCTGACGTGGGCTCGGCTTGGCCGATTCTTGATGTCGGTTGCCCACGGGGCTCCGACGTGATCTGTTTGACAGCCGGCCTCCTCGTTGAAGGCCGGTTGCACTCATGGTCTCGTTTGCGACCCAGTCGCCTGGTTCGCGGAACTCCCGATCGGTCGGATCAGCCAGCCTGAAAAGCTTGGCCGAGCCCTACCACGGTCAGTTCCTGGTCGTCTGGAACTCCAGCTCGGACGTGTAGAGCACACCGAGCCAGTCACAGCTGTCGGGCGAGCGCTCCGCGAACTCGACGAGGAAGGCGCGACCCTGATCGAGGCTCTCGAGCACGGTCACCTGGGCGCCAGGCAGAAGCTTCAGGTCGACCCTCTTGTTGGACAAGGCATTGCGCCGCTGACACTCATCGGTGTCGATCTCCCGCAATAGCGTTGCGGTCTTCATGATCTCACCGAACCCAGCCGCGTCACTCATCGAACGTCTCCATCATCTGAGATCCCGGCCCGAATGACCGGCACCCCTCGTTTCACTCCCCACTCAAGACCGGGTTCACCCCGGTTCGACGCCCACGGGCGCGGTATGCGCCCGAAGCGTTGGGCTGACTTTCGGTCCGGCGTCGGGAGCCGGTCGTCGAAGGCCCGCCATTTGCGCGATCCGCCCGTTCAGGCGAACCAATCCACCATCACGCGACTGAGCCGCCGCGCCTGCAGGCCTGAGCCACGTCAGCCGACGCTGCCCTCGAGGCTGATGCCGATGAGCTTCTGCGTCTCCGCCATGAATTCCATCGGGAGTTGCTGCAGCACGTCGCGCACGAAGCCGTTGACGATGAGCGCCACCGCTTCTTCGTCGCTGAGCCCGCGCTGACGGCAGTAGAAGAGCTTGTCGTCCGAAATCTTGGACGTGGTTGCTTCGTGCTCGAAGTGGGCCGAGGAATTCTTGGCCTCGAGATAAGGCACGGTGTGCGCGCCGCAGCGATTGCCGATGAGCAGGCTGTCGCAATTTGTGAAATTGCGCGCATTGGTGGCCTTCCGGTGCGCTGATACGAGGCCGCGATATGTATTCTGCGAATGACCGGCCGCAATTCCCTTGGAGATGATGCGGCTCGACGTGTTGCGGCCAAGGTGGATCATCTTCGTGCCGCTGTCCACCTGCTGGCGGCCATTCGAGATGGCGATCGAGTAGAATTCGCCGCGACTGCCGTCACCACGCAGGATGCAACTCGGATACTTCCACGTGATCGCGGAGCCTGTTTCCACCTGTGTCCAGGAGATCTTCGAATTCCGCCCGCGGCAATCCCCGCGCTTGGTGACGAAGTTGTACACCCCGCCTTTGCCGTTCTTGTCACCCGGATACCAGTTCTGAACGGTCGAGTATTTGATTTCCGCGTCGTCGAGAGCGATCAGCTCGACGACGGCTGCATGGAGCTGGTTCTCGTCCCGCATCGGGGCCGTGCAGCCCTCGAGATAGGACACGTAGCTGCCCTTGTCGGCGATGATGAGTGTCCGCTCGAACTGCCCCGTGTTGCGCTCGTTGATGCGGAAGTATGTCGACAGTTCCATCGGGCAACGCACGCCCTCCGGGATGTAGACGAACGAGCCGTCCGAGAAGACTGCCGAGTTGAGCGCCGCATAATAGTTGTCAGACTGGGGAACCACGGAGCCCAGATACTTCCGTACCAGTTCGGGATGCTCCCGCATGGCTTCCGAGATCGAGCAGAAGATCACCCCGGCTTTGGCGAGTTCCTTGCGGAACGTGGTAACGACCGAGACGGAATCGAACACGGCGTCGACTGCAACCCGGCCCGCCATGCTCTGGTAGCCGTCGGCCTGGTCGAGCCCCGACGGCTCGCCCTGCTTCCGGACGCCCGCCAGGATTTCCTGTTCTTTCAGAGGGATGCCAAGCTTCGCGTAGGTCGCGAGCAGCTCCGGGTCGACCTCATCGAGCGACTTCGGCCCTTCGGTCGACTTCGGCGCCGAATAGTAGTGCAGGTCCTGGAAATCGATCTTCGGGTAGTCGACCTTGGCCCAGGTCGGTTCCGTCATGGCGAGCCACCGCTCGAAAGCATCGAGGCGCCAGGCGAGCATCCATTCGGGCTCGGACTTCTTCGCCGAGATGAAACGGACGATATCCTCGTTGAGGCCTTTCGGCGCCTTGACGCTCTCGATCGTCGTCTCGAACCCGTACTTGTACTTGTCCACATCCAGGGCGTGGACCTGCTCGACCGTCTCGCGTACCGCGGGCATTCGCCTCTCCTTGTGTGTCCGACTTCAGGCTGCGCGACGGCCTACGGCCGCCGTCGTGTGCCAAGCCCTCAGGAATGCTGTAATGTCGTCGGCGGTTGTGGTCCGTCCGACGCTGATGCGCAACGAAGCGCTCGCGACGCTGTCGTCGTAACCCATCGCCTGCAGAACCCGGCTTCGCACCACCTTGCCCGACGAGCATGCCGCGCCCGAGCTGATCGCAAAGCCCGCCAGATCGAAAGCCGCGACGAGCAACTCCGCTGGCTGCCCCGGAACGGCAACGCAAGTGGTGTTGGGAAGTCGCCGTGTCTCATGGCCCAGTACGACGAGAGACGGTGAAATGGATCGAAGGCCGGCTTCAAGTTGCTCCCGCATCCCGTCGAGATGCTCTTGCGCCGCCACCAACTCCGCCTTTGCGATGCGCGCCGCCGCGCCGAACCCGACGATGGCGGCCACGTTCTCCGTGCCAGCCCGCTGCCGTCGCTCCTGTCCACCACCTGCGAGCAGCGGCGAAAGGCCTTGTCCCGGCTTGCTGACGAGCGCGCCGATGCCCTTCGGCCCGCCGATCTTGTGCGCCGACAGGGTCACGAAGCTCGCGCCGAGTTCGGTAACGGAGAACGCAATGCGTCCAGCCGCCTGCACAGCATCGCAAAGCACGGGCACACCGCGCTCCGCCGCCATCCGGACGACATCCGCGACCGGCTGAACCACGCCCGTTTCGTTGTTGGCAAGCTGCAGCACCGCAAGCGTGCGGCCCCCGTCACGGAGGCGATCGAGCGCCGCGCCGAAAGCATCCATCGACACCAGGCCCGACCGCTCGGCCGGCACCACGACACGCTGAGCACCGCTGGCGTCGATCGCGGACAGAACGCTGTCGTGCTCGATGTCCGAGGCGATCACGGTGTCCCATCCGGACCGGATCACCCAGTTGTTGGCTTCCGTCGCGCCGCTCGTGAAGGCGACGTGCGTCGGCTCCGCGCCCACGAGCCGGGCGACGTCCGACCGCGCCTGTTCGATCATGTAACGCGCCCGTCGCCCTTCGGTGTGGATGGAGGACGGATTGCCGATCGCGTCGAGCGCCGCGATCATCACGTCGCGCGCTTCCGGCAAGATCGGCGCCGTCGCATTCCAATCGAGGTAGACGCGATGGGTCATCGCTGAGCCCCACGATCGACAGCCCCGGCCCACGCCGCTTCTCCCGCCGCGGGAAGTTGTCCGGGGATTCCCGTCAAGACGTCATTGAGGGTGGTCCGGCTGAGAAACGCCTCGATTTGACCGCCGAGCGCCTCCCAGAGATTGTGCGTCAGGCACCGCTCACCCTGCATGCACGTCTCGCCCGCGTGCCCCATGCAGCGGGTCATGCGGACGCCTTCCTCGACGGCGGCCATGATTTCGGAGATCGTTATGTCGGCAGGTGAACGGCCGAGCTTATAGCCGCCGCTGCGTCCGCGAGCGCTTTCGACGAGCCCCGCCTTGCGCAGCTGCTGGAAGATCTGCTCGAGATAAGCGACCGTGATCTTCTGCCGTTCGGAGATTTGCGACAAAGGCACCGACGTGTCGCCGCCCCGCAGTGCGAGGTCGGCCATGGCCATGACGGCATACCGTCCGCGTGTCGTAAGCTCCACAACGAAACTCCACTGATCGATCGCACGACGACAGGTGCGGGTGCAAACGAACGGACTGACGCACATGCGCACGCACAGACGCTGCCCGCAGGCGTGAAAGTGCTTGCAACACGCGCCGGACTGCGTGCAAAGAAACCCGGCCCGCAGGCTGGAGCCTGATCCCAGCCCATCCCGGCCGACCCGGCCCGGTATGTTGGAACCATTCCAGACTAGCTGGTATATGGAAATTCCGAGCGAGACAGTCAAGTATTTTCGGGAGGCAACGGCAAACGCATGCTCGTAGACCCCCGACGCCCGGTCGGGATGCGCGTGACGCTTGCGTCCGCCATCACCGTCCGACAGCAAGAGACGAACGCTTCAGATTAAGGTCGACCGATGCCCGAGATCATCATCAATGGCCCGGCGGGCCGCATCGAAGCCCGGTACCACCATGCCGGCCGCATCGACAGCCCGATCGCGCTGATGCTCCACCCGCATCCGCAGTTCGGCGGTACGATGAACAATCAGATCGTCTACAACATCTACTATGCGTTCGTGGAGCGGGGATTCTCCGTTCTGCGCTTCAACTTCCGTGGCGTCGGGCGAAGCCAGGGCTTCTTCGACAATGGTCCGGGCGAGCTCGCCGATGCGGCCTCGGCCCTCGATTGGCTCCAGCTCCAGAACCCGGATTCGCGGTCGTGCTGGATCTCGGGCGTATCGTTCGGCACCTGGATCGCCATGCAGCTCCTGATGCGTCGTCCCGAGATCGACGGCTTCATCTGCGTCGCGCCGCCGGCCAATCTCTACGACTTCAATTTCCTCGCCCCGTGTCCGTCATCCGGGCTTTTGATCAGCGGCGAGAAGGACAAGGTCGTGCCTTGGAACTCCGTGGCTGAGCTTTCGACCAAAACCAAGACCCAGAAGGGCATCAAGATCGAGCATGCGGTAATCGCCGGCGCCAACCATTTCTTCGCCGATCAGCTCGACGAGATGAAAGGTCTGGTGGGCGACTATGTGGACAAGCGCATGGTCGAGATCCTGGCCGCCAAGCAGGAGAAGGAGTGAGGCGCAGGCTCATCGGAGCCCCGGCCCGCCTTGCAAGACCGGCATCATCGGGCCCTCGGCCTCAAATCGATCATAACTGACCGCTAGGAGCCGCCCGGGAACAACGTCCGTCGCGGGGGATGATCGCGACGGCGAGCGTAGAGGTGGGACATGGCAACCGTGATCGCCGTGCACGGCACGTTTGCGCACAGCACCGCCGTCGACGGCGCGTCCGTATCGCTTGCCCCGGAACAGCTTCAATGGTGGCAACCGGGCAGCACATTCGATCGCGAACTCCGCGACATGGTGGCGGCCGTTCCCGGTATGGGCAGCGGCACGCTCTCCGTCGTTCCGTTCGAGTGGAGCGGCGAGAACAGCGAGATCGCCAGGCGCGACGCAGGCAAGAAACTCTACGGTGAACTCGCCGCGCTCGACGCGAAGGGTGAACCCTACTGCGTGATCGGCCACAGCCATGGCGGGTCCGTGATCAACTGGGCTCTCCTGGAGGCCGCGGCTCGAAAGCAGCGCCTCGACGGTCTGCAGCGCTGGATCACCGTCGGCACGCCGTTCGTCAGCATGAAGCGGGAACCGCTTCTGTTCCAGCGGCTGGATCTTTCCAGGAAGGTCGTGTTTGTCGCCTCGATGATGCTGATCCTGATGTTCCTCGTCTATATCGGCGCCGAGCTGCTGTCGGGACGGCGGATGCTGTTCGGAGCGATGTTCCCGGCCGTACTCGTTGTGACCGGCGTCATGATGAGCCTGCCCGTGATCGTATTCTATGCGCTCCTGAAGTACCTGGACGGGCGGTCGCTGCTGCACTACCGAAAACACGTCCGCGAACGCGCCGAATCCGCCTTCGCCAAGCGCTGGCTGTCCCTGACGCACACCGATGACGAAGCGGTCCAGGGGTTGGCCTTCCTGCCGGGTGCGAAGCTCTCGTTCTTCGACAAGCACTTCGCTGTCTCCGCGATCACGACGATCTCGGTTTTCGCGGTGCCGCTTCTCTACCTCGCGATTCTCACCTCGCCGACCCTGATGCTCGGCATCGGCGACTGGCTGAAGTCTGGCGTCTACGACAGCCAGCCGCATATCGAGGCCGAGGAAGCGCTCCGCTCAGCCCGCGAGCAGTTGCGTGCGGCCCGCCGGGATCGCAGCGGGATCGGTGGCGCAGTAATCGATCGCCGCGCCCTGTGGCGGGAGTTCCGCGAGATGCGCGAGCGGCTTGCCGAGCGCTACCCCGATCTCCGCGCGGCCGAAAGGTCGCTGCGCTTCAAGCAGCGCTTCTTCGAGCAGGACGGCGTCCCTTGCGAGGGAGGGCGACTGTGTGGAGCGGGCCGTGACCTCCGCATCAACAGCGGCTTGCTTCTCCATCTCGTGACGGACGAGCTGTCGTCCGCAATTGGTGGCGAAGAGAGCGAGAACCGCTCGCGCCAGAAGATTATGGAACTGCTCATTTCGGCCGTGGTCGTGCCGCTGATCTTTGGCGCCCTCGCGCTTGCACTAATGCTCCTGATCAGGACCCTGGCCCATGGCATCAGCACAGCGACCAGCCACGCGCTGAACTCCATCACCAACGCCGAAGTGAAGCGCGCCGCATTCGGCAACGACACGGAAGGCGAGATCGCCATGGGCGCCGTCGACCGGCCCACCTGGATATCCGAGTCGCCACCAAGGCTGCCGTCCGGGCTGAGCGCGCTGGTCACCGACTACAGCAATGGCATCGCCACGAAGTCGCTGGCCAAGTTCCGAAGCGCCATCGGCCAGCTTGCTTCCGCCGAGCCGAAGCATACGGCCGACAGCGCCATCACCACGTATTTCACCTGGAAGGAACTCGTCCACGCGTCGTATTTCGACGTCCCCGTGTTCCGCAAGCTCGTGGCCATCAGTCTGTCCCGATGCACCGGATTTGGGGCAACTCCGGGCTTCGAGCGCGATGCCGATTATCGTCGCGCGGCCCAGTGGCTTTCGGAGATCGAAGGCGCACCGGGCACACCCGCCCCCCCCGCCGCGGCACCGCCCTCCGACGAGGACAAGGCCGCAGTCGCCGCCGTCATTGCGTCGACGGTGAAGCAGGAGCCATGAAGCAGCCGCAGATCCGCCGGGACAGGCTGCGATCTCAGCGGCCCGGCGGGACGAAGGCCGCGCTGGTGCCACCATCGACCGGAATGACGGCTCCCGTGACGTAGCGCGACTCCGGCGACAACAGGAACGCGATCACGGATGCGACGTCGTCCGGCTCGGCGATGCGCCCGAGGGGCGATGTGCCACTCGTCTTGTAGCGGGTGTTCGCGCCGGCTGTCATGAAAGGTCGCACCATCGGCGTATCGACGGTTGCCGGCGCGACCGCGTTGATGAGCACGCCGGCTGCGGCGGCTTCGACGGCCCAGACCTTGGTCAGCGCGATCACGGCTGCCTTGGTCGCCGCATAGGCGCCACTCTCGACCTTGTGCCGAAACCCGGCGATCGACGCGAGAAACACGGCGCGTGCGAGATCGCCATTCCGCCCCGCCACCTCGAGCAGCGGCATGGCATGCTTTGCCGTGAGCCACAGCCCGCGCACATTGACTGCGAAGACGTCGTCGAAGTCCTCGACCGGCATCGTGCTGAGTGGCCCTGTCCGCAGGACGCCGGCCGAGGCGACAAGGCCGTTGAGTACGCCTTCGCGCGCGGCGATGTCGGCAAAAGCGGCAGAGATGCCATCCGCCGAAGCGACGTCTGCGGTCACCGTCCGGATCCGCGAAGCGGCCGCATCGCAGTCCCGCTTGAGCGCATCCAACCCGTCTGCTGCGCGATCGATGGCGATCACCGTCCAGCCATCCCTGGCGAGACGCAATGCGCTGCCTCGCCCGATACCCGACGCGGCGCCTGTCACGGCAACGACGTTCGACATGCGCTGACCTGCCCGTTGATTGACGGCCTCTGATGCGGGAAGTCGAGCCTCCGGAGGCCATCGCTGTCAAGGTGTCGGCGCGGGAGGCAGAGTCATTTTGTCCGGGGGGCACGTCGGCAACGTGCGGTTCGATCGGCAATCGGCTACAGTTTCGCCGCGAACACCGCTTAGCTCTCGCGACACGACAGAGTGGCGGGTCAGCACGGGGATTCCGAGGGGAGATGGCTCAGACTATGGCAGAGGAAGGCGCCCGCGTGCCGATGTCGCCGGGACTCCAGGCGACGCTGCTGCGAGCGCGCGAATATGCCGCCAGTCAGACCCATGCGTTCGTCACGCTGGAGCACCTTCTGCTCGCCCTGACCGAGGACGCAGATGCGGCGCAGGTTCTCGAAGCTTGCACCGTCGACCTGGCGCGCCTGCGCCACGACGTGGCGGGCCACCTGGGTAGCCAGACCGAGCGTGCAGCACCGGGCACGCCCGGTGCGCCGGCGATCTCTCCCGCACTGACGCAGGTCCTGAAGTACGCGACGCTAGCCGCACAGCAGGGCCGGCGCACGAGCATCGATGGCGCGATCGTGCTCGCCGCGCTCGTCGGAGACGGCCGCAGCATGGCTGCAAGCTTTCTCAAGGCACAGGGCCTCACGTTCGACGCGGCCATCCGCGCCTTGCGCGAGGCCGCCGCTGGACCGGTTGCGGCCCCGCCTCAGCAAGCGGCGTCCCCCAAGTTCGACGAGATGCCGCCGATCGACAGGCAGCCGGTTGCCATGGCCGGCGATCCGTCTGCGCTCGATCCGCAAGACGCTCACGCCGGGACGACCGCGCAGGCGGAACAGATTCTGGCTCGCGCCCGTGAGCGTATCGAAAATCGCAGTCTCCGAACGGAACCCGGCGTTCGTCCGTCAGGCATCGCCAATCGCCCATCGGCGGAGGCGGCACCGGTTGCAGGCCAGCAGCCGACCGGAAATTGGCCCCCACCGGATGCATCACCGTTGCCGAGCATCCGGCAACCTTTGCCTGATCACCGTCCGGAGGAGCCGATTGCGTCAAACGTGCCGGAACCCGCAGCGTCGGGGCCGCGGCACGGCGAGCCTCCTCGGCCCCATGTGAACGGCGATGCATCGCCTGTCATGTCTCATTCTGACATGGCCCCGAGGTCCGGGATCGCCAGCCAGAAAACACCGCCGAGTCAGGCCCATCAGTCCCCCCTCTCGAGTCCCGGGGCGCACCCGCCGCACGAGCCGTCGGCCCATCCCCCCCAGCGTCCGTCCGCACCGGCGCCTCGGACACAGGGCGCACCACCACCGCTGTCGTTGGGAAGGCCACAGTCGCCACCACTCCCCCCGCGTATGCCCGCACCGGCGCAGCAGCCGACGGTCGAGCGCACGCAAGAGCCGACCCGCCCCCCATGGCCGGAGCCCACGGCTCTGCCATTCGGCGCGCCCTCGCCGCCACCTCAGTCCAATCCGCCTGCATCCTGGCGACCGCGCAACGAAGCGCCGATGCCCCCGCCGTCTTTCGGGAATGTGCCCCCGTCCGCATATCCTCCGGCATCTGGTGCCCCGTATGCTCCCGATACCGACCGTTACCCGCAACGCCCGCCGCAGGCGGCGGTCGACAACTCGCAAATCTCACATTCGATTCCAGCCCGCTTGCGCCAAGGCCGCCCTCAAGTGGTGGAGATCCGGATCGAGCGGCCCCCACTGACCGACACCGGATCATCGGCCCGCCCCCACGCGATGCGCGCCGAGATCGTCGCCGCGCGCGCCATATCCGTTCGGCTCCGGTCCGGTTCGGGCCGGTTCTCGATCGAGGCCCTGTCTCCCGAGACGCAATGGGACCAGAACGGCGCCCCCGGATCGGCGCGGCTCGCCAGTGAAGCTGCGGTTTGGAGGTTCTCCGTCACGCCATTGCAGGCGGGGACGCGGACGCTCAACCTTTCGGTCGCGGCTCGAACCCTGGGCGCCGACGGCGTGCTGGCCGAAACCCAACTTCCTGATCAGGCGTACGAGGTGCGGGTGTCCACCGAGTACGTCCGGAAGCTCACGCGGGTCGCTCAGTTCATCGCCGCAGCCTTGGCCGGCGCCAGCGTGCTGAAGGTGCTCGAGACATTGCTCCGCGTCGATCTGCTGTGGTTCTTGCGCTGAGGCCGCCCGCGCCGACGGAGCCTGACCCTGCCACGTGGCGAGCGTCACACCCGGTAGCCAGCGCCGCCCGGCCTTGCTAGCGTCCTCGCCGAGCCGAAGCGCCCGAGAGCGCCGGCCTTAGCCGAGGAGACGATCCATGATCCACGTCATCGCCATCATTACCGCCAAGCCGGGCATGCGCGACGCCGTCCTGAAGGAATTCCGCGCCAACATGCCGGCAGTTCATGCCGAGAAGGGCTGCATCGAATACGGCCCGGCGATCGACGCCGAGGGCATGGGCGCCATCCAGACCGCGTTCGGGGCTGATACCTTTGTCGTCATCGAGAAGTGGGCGACCATGGACGACCTGAAGGCCCATGGCGCGGCACCACACATGAAGACCTATGCCGGCAAGGTGAAGGACATGCTGGCCAACCGCGTCATTCACGTCCTCACGCCGGCCTCCTGAGGCGGCTGACGCCATGATCGTCGGTACTGCCGGCCACATCGACCACGGCAAGACGCTGCTCGTCAAAGCCCTGACCGGGGTCGACTGTGATCGCCTGAAGGAGGAGAAGGCTCGCGGCATCACGATCGAGCTCGGCTTCGCCTATCAGGCGTTGCCGGGTGGCGGCACGCTCGGGTTCGTCGATGTGCCCGGGCACGAACGCTTCGTGCACACCATGCTGGCGGGCGCGGCCTCGATCGACTTCGTGATGCTGGTCGTGGCCGCCGACGACGGCGTCATGCCCCAGACCCGCGAGCATCTCCAGATCCTCGATCTGCTCGGCCTCGGCGAAGGCCTGATCGTCATCAACAAATGCGATCTGGTCGATGCAGCGCGCCGCGCCGAGGTCGCATCCGAGATCCGTGCAGCCCTCGCAGGAACCTGTCTGGCGGCCGCAGACATCCTGGAAGTTTCGGCAGCCACCGGCGACGGTGTCGACGCGCTTCGCGAACGACTGGTCGAAGAAGCCGAGAGCCGACCGGAGCGCGCGCGGCGTGGGGCCTTCCGCATGGCGATCGACCGCGCCTTCACGGTCGCGGGAGCCGGGACGGTCGTGACCGGTGTCGTCGTATCCGGGGCCGTCGCACTCGGCGAGACCGTCCTCGCGCACCCGTCGGGCGCCACGGCTCGCGTGCGCCAGATCCATGCCCTGGGAAAACCGGCCGAGCGTGGCCTCTCCGGCGAGCGCGTCGCGCTCAACCTTGCCGGCATCGATCGCAATGTCCTTCAGCGCGGCAACTGGCTGACGGCCGAAGGCCAACGCCTGACGAGCCGCCGCTTCGACGCTCGCCTTCGCCTGCTCGCAAGCGAACCCCGCCCGCTCCGCACCTGGACACCCGTCCACCTCCACGTCGCGACGAGCAGCGTCGAAGCCCGCGTCGTCGTGCTCGACGGGGAAGCGCTGGCACCGGGGACCGAGGCGCTCGTCCAGATCGTGATCGACGAGGCGCTCCCCGTTCGCACCGCCGACCGCATCGTCTTGCGCGATGCCGCTGCCGAACGCACGATCGGCGGCGGTGCGATCATCGATCCGGCAGCACCCCAGCGGTTCCGCCGCACGCCCGAGCGGCTGGAGCTGCTCCACGCGCTCGACGTGCCCGATGCGACCACCGCCCTCGTCGATCTCCTGAGCCTCGCGCCGGGCCTCGTCGACGTCACCGCGCTCGTCGAGAGCCGCGGCCTCTCGACCACCGAGCAGGAGGAGCTGGCAGCCGATGCGAAGGCGACGTTCGTCGAAAGCGACGGCCGACGCTATGCAGCCGATCCCGATACGCTCGATCGCTGGAGTACGGCCATCGAGGCGCATCTGGCGACCTTCCACGCCGCGAGTCCGGAGCGGCCCGGCATGGCCGAGGACAAGCTCCGCCTTCTGTTCGTGCCGCGCCTGCCGAGACCTGCCTTCCGGGCTGCCCTGCTGATGTTGGCGCTGCGCGAGCGCGTGGTCGTCCAGGGCGGGCTCGTCCGCCTCGCCAGCCATTCGTCGAGCCTCGGAGCGGCCGATCAGAAGCTCTGGGAGCGATTTGAGAAAGCGCTCGACGGCGAGGGACGCTATCGACCGCCGCAGGTTCGCGAATTGGCGGAGTTGACGGGCCAGCCGATCACCACCGTTCGCAAACTCATGAAGACGATGGCGCGCCTCGGCGCCGTCGTGGAGGTAGCGACGGACCGCTTCTTCCTCCGTCCGGCGCTCGTCGAACTCGGCCACATGGCCGGCGATCTCGCCGCCGCCAGCGAAACTCGTACCTTTTCCGCCGCCGAGTTTCGCGACCGCGCCGGCTCTGGCCGCAACGTCGGCATCCAGATCCTGGAGCACTTCGACCGACGCGGCCTGACGCTGCGCCAGGGCGACGTGCGAAAGGTCGTCAAGGACCCCGCTGTGGTGTTCGGCGACCGGCTGGGCTGAGGCACTCTTCGTCACCTGGCGGGGACGTTTTGAAAAAAAACGCGTCATACGAATAAAACGAATAGACGACAACCCAACACCCTCTTATGAGATGCGCCCGTGAATGACGGGGCGGACATCTGCTCGTGTCGTCTTCGAGAGGGTAACTGGATGCTTCTGGTGCCGACGTATGTCGCGCAAAGTCCGATTGCGGGTTTCGGACTTTACGCAGCCGAGCCGATCCCGGCCGGAACCGTGTGGTGGAAGTTCGTCGAGGGTTTCGACAAGGTGCTGACACCGGCGGAGGTGGAAGCGCTCCCACCTCTGGCAAAGCAGCACGTCACCACATACGCCTATCTTTGGAAGGGCTGCTGGATCCACTGTGCGGACCACGCGATCTTCACCAACCACTCCGACCACCCCAACTCCTACGGCGTTTATCCGAACGCCGACGTGTTCGGCTGGTCGGTCGCCAAGCGCGACATCGCGCGCGGCGAAGAGATCACCGAGGACTACCGCACCTTCTGTGACGATTGGCAGAGCTACCCGTTCCTTGTGCATCTGACCAACGGAGCAGCGCCTGTCCAGATCGGCGTTACGGTCTGATCGACGGTTTTTGTCAGCGGCGGGGGAAACCTCGCCGTTGCCGTGATTGAAGTCTGCGTTGCCCGGCACAGTGCAAAGCCGAGGGCAGCCAGCGTGTTATTTACGTTCGTTTCTACCTGTGGTGGCCTGCCGCAAAATGACGGAGCGGCCCGATTGGGCCGCCCCGCAAAGATGTTTTCATGTGTTTGAGCCGGCGCCCGGGGCGATTGATCAGCAGCGCTCGCCGTGCGCCTTGTGCACGGGCCGTACGAACGAGTGGCCGTGCTTCACGATGACCCGCTCCGCGACGTACTCGATGACCGGCTTGTGGTAGATCTTCTCGATCGAGGCAGGCTTGGCGACGTACCTCTCGACACGGGTCTCGTAGACCGGCTGGTGATAGATCTTGTGGGCCTTGGCCGGCGTCACGAGCACCCGGAAGGCTTCGGTCTTGAAGACGGCGGGGATCGTCTCGACGGTCTGCTTGCCCGGCTCCACCAGCTTCTGCGACGCTTGCGTCACGTACTTCTGATGTCCGTAGCCATCCGACACCTTCGTGGCGACTTTCTCGGTCTCGTAGACCGCCGACGTCGTGCGAACCACCTTCCGCTCCGGCTCGACCTGCACCTGTCGGGTCCGCTCCTCGTACACCGCCGGCTCGATCCGCTCTTCCCAGCGACCGGGAGTCACGAGGAACTTCACTTCGCGCTCGGCATAGACGGCTGCGATCTGCCGCTCTTCCCAGCGACCGGCAACCTTCTCGACGGCCCGGCGGACCGTACCGTAGACGTCGGGAGCCTTCACCGTCTCGTAGCAGACATGAGCCTGGTGGCCGTGGCCGGCGTGCTTATGGCCATGCTGGTGGCCGTAACCCTGGGCCTGATGCCGACCGTGGCCGTACCGATGAGACTGATGCTGGCCATGGCCATGGGCCTGGACGTGATGCTTGCCGTGGCCGTGGCCGTGGCCCTGTGCCGAAGCACCTCCGACCAGCGCCGCCGTTGCGATCAGAACACCGCCGACCGCGGCCATCGTCTTGTTGATCGACATCTCGTCTCTCCTGCGGGTTCTCGGGTTTGGCGCCTCGCGCCGTCTGATGGGTTATTTATAATACCGATCGTTTCGTTTTGTAAATAGCACCGTTCAATTTGACGATCACGAGTTCGTAAGGGTGGCGATCGTCATGTTCAGAGGCGTCCTCCAGGCGCACGGATCGTGCAGAAACGAAAACGGGCGCCCCGCTGACCGTGGGGCGCCCGCTGCTCTGGTGTGCCGTCTCAAATCTGCTGATCACACCGAACGGCTCAGCCGCCGGGGGTGTGCCATCGAGGTTCAGTAGACGACGACACTCCGGATGCTCTCGCCGGCGTGCATCAGATCGAAGCCCTTGTTGATGTCGGCGAGCGGCATGGTGTGGGTGATCATCGGATCGATCTGGATCTTCCCGTCCATGTACCAGTCGACGATCTTCGGCACGTCCGTCCGACCCCGCGCCCCGCCGAACGCGGTGCCCTTCCAGGTCCGTCCCGTGACGAGTTGGAACGGCCGCGTCTTGATCTCCTGACCCGCCCCGGCGACACCGATGATGATGCTCTCGCCCCAGCCGCGATGACAGGCCTCGAGCGCTGTCCGCATGACCTCGACGTTGCCCGTGCAGTCGAACGTATAGTCGGCGCCACCGATCTGGTCGGCGCCCCGCTTGGTCATGTTGACGAGGTGCGCGACGAGGTCCTTGCCGGCGTCCTTCGGGTTGACGAAGTGGGTCATCCCGAACTTCCGCCCCCATGCCTCCTTGGCCGGATTGAGATCGACGCCGATGATCATGTCGGCCCCGACCAGCCGCAGGCCCTGGATCACGTTGAGCCCGATGCCGCCGAGGCCGAAAACCACGGCAGTGCATCCCGGACCGGCCTTGGCGGTGTTGATCACGGCGCCGACGCCCGTCGTCACGCCGCACCCGATGTAGCAGATCTTGTCGAAGGGCGCGTCCTGGCGGACCTTCGCAACCGCGATCTCCGGCAGCACGGTGAAATTCGAGAACGTCGAGCAGCCCATGTAGTGGAACACCGGCTTGCCGTCGATCTTGAAGCGGGACGATCCGTCCGGCATCAGCCCTTGCCCCTGGGTCGACCGGATCGCCGTGCACAGGTTCGTCTTCCGGCTGAGGCACGACGGGCACGACCGGCACTCCGGCGTATAGAGCGGGATCACGTGATCGCCCTTCTTCACCGACGTCACGCCCGGCCCGACATCGACGACGACCCCCGCCCCCTCATGCCCGAGAATGGCTGGAAACAGTCCTTCGGGATCGGCGCCCGACAGTGTGAATTCGTCCGTGTGGCAGATGCCGGTGGCCTTGATCTCCACCAGAACCTCGCCGGCCTTGGGCCCGTCGAGCTCAACGTCGACGATCTCGAGGGGCTTGGCCTTTTCGAACGCGACGGCCGCGCGGGTCTTCATGGGTCTCTCCTGGCAATGATGGGAAGGCTGTTTCGCCGCCACTATTGCAGCGTTCGACCGCGCCGAAAACTGGAGACCGAAGCTTTCGCGCCGCTCAGTCGCCGGCGAACACCTGCCGCGTCCAGGCCGCGGGGGCCGTGGTTGGGGACGGCGCGACCGACGAGCTGGTGATCGCCCCCGGAACTGGCCGACCCTTCACCGATCCGCCGCCGGTGCGATCCGCGATGAGAGGCCGACTGCCGCAGGCCGACGCGATGCGCGCATTGAGCACCGCTGGCGGCTCAGGCGCGCCTTGCCACCCGGCACAGAGCGCCCCGATCGGGCCACCGTCCGCGTGAGCGTCGGGCGCACAGTAAAGCCCTGCCCCGTCGGCTCGCGGGGCAAACCGGACGCCCTTGGCACCGGCCGATGGTGCATCCAGCGCTGTCGCCAGGTGATTGAGAACATGCACACGCTCGGTCGCCTGCCGAGCCGGCATCCGTCGCGCGATCCAGTGCATGTCGGTCAGCGGTATGGCCTCGATGGCGCGCACGCGGAAACGCCCCGTCGCATCCTCGAGGAGATGCAGCTTGGCCATCAGGCCGTAGTCCTGGCACATGCCGAAAGCGCTCATGTTCTGCATGCCGGGATGCAGCAGGTTGCCGAGCCCGTAGAAGATGACGCGCCCGTCGACGATCTCGACGCCCTGCACCACGTGCGCATGGTGCCCGACGACGACGTCAGCCGCGCCGGTCAGTACCACCTGTTCGCGCAGGATCTCGATGGCGTCCCGCTCGACGGTGACGCTGCGCTCGATCCCTTGATGGACCGACAGGAGGCGCACATCCGCGGTTGCCGAACGCAGCCGCGTGACGACATGCGCCACGTCCTCGGGCGACCGCCAGGCCATGAGGCCCGGCCGCTGAGGCCCCGCACGACCGCCGCTGTCGATCCCGAGCGCCGAGAAGGCGAGCGTCGCTCCCTTGACCTGCACGAGCTGCGGCCGCGACGCCGCCTCGCGATCCCCCCCGACCCCGGCATGAGCCAGAAGCCCGCCGCGCTGCTTCAGACCATCGAGATGCCGCACCGTCTCCGTGACGCCCGCGACCCCATAATCGATGGCGTGATTGTTGGCCGTCGACAGCAGGTTGAACCCGAGCCCGACGAGATGCGCTGCCCCGTTGGGGTGTGTCCTGAAATTGAACGCCTTGTCGGCTGGGACGATGTCGTTCCGCCCGGTCACCACCGTCTCGAGATTGGCAAAGTTGAGGTCGCCGTCGATGAGCGGGGCTAGCCCGGCGGTGATCGCTGCCCAGGTCCGGAATTCGCCATGCCGGAAGGCGCCGTCCGCCCTGACCGGCGCCGAGTGGGCGCCGAGGCCGAGATCGCCCCCGACCACGACCGTGAAAGAGCGGCGCGCGCGCGGGCCGTCCGGGACCTCGCGCGGCGGCTCGTGCTTGACGAGGGTGTCGCCATCCGTCAGCGACAGATGATCGAGCAGTGCGAGGCGCTCGCTCTCGCTGGCTCGAACGGCGGTGCCCTCGAGGCTCACGAGGAGCCCGACGGCCAAAGAGATGGCATGCAATACGCGGGACAACGCACCCTCACTCCTGACGCCGCAAGAACTTAGGGCCGCAAGCCGCCCCGAACCAGACCAGACGTGCGGACGGCGATGCCGTTAAGTTAAGGTGGTGGCATACGGGCCACTCCGATTGTGGGGGAACGCAACCCTCGCTACCTTGGGCGAAGACATACCGGTCCGACCTGGGAGTGCGAGATGAACGAGTTGCCGATCGTCGACATGAATGGCGTCCGAGACGGTTCCGCCGCGAGCATCGCGCGGGCGGCGGCCGAGATCCACAAGGCCTTCACGACGGTCGGCTTCCTCTACATCGCCAACCATGGCCTGCCGACCGAGGTAGTGGACGACGCTCTGGCCGAAGCCAAGGGCTTCTTCCATCAGCCGGTCGAGAAGAAGCGCGAGGTCGCGATCAACAAGCGCCATCGCGGCTTCAACGCGCTCGGCGATGCGCTGATGTACGAGGCGACGAAGCCCGACTACAAGGAGTTCTACACGATGGGTCTGGAGTTGCCGGAGGATGACCCCGACGTGGTCGCCGGCGAGCCGTTGCGCGGACCGAACAACTGGCCCTCTGACCGGCCCGGGCTTCGGCGCGCCATGACCACCTACTATGAGGAGATCGGCCGTTGCGGTGCCGATCTGCTGACCTGCGTCGCCGTCTCGCTCGGCCTCGCCCCGGATTTCTTCCGCAGCCATTACCAGAAGCGCCTGCAACGCACCCAGATCATCTACTATCCGCCACACCCGGCGGGCGCGACAACCGACCAGTTCGGCCTCGCCCCCCATACCGATTTCGGCTGCATCACCCTCCTCTGGCAGGACAGCAACGGCGGGCTCGAGGTGCTCGAACGCCAATCGAAATCGTGGATCGCCGCCACGCCGATCCCTGGCACGCTGGTGGTTAATGTCGGCGATCTGCTCGCCCGCTGGACCAATGATCGCTACGCCTCGACCCCGCATCGCGTGATCAACAAGTCCGGTCGCGAGCGCTTTTCGATCGCCACCTTCTACGACCCCGACTTCAAGGCGGTCGTCGACCCGCGCCAGCTCGGTGCGTCCCAGGCGGACTGCAAGTACGAGCCGACGACATCCGGCGCCCACATCCTCGGCCGCATCGAGCGATCGTTCGGCTACCGGAAATCCCTTCAGGGTACGGCGAGCTGACGAAGCCTGCGGTTTCCGCCGACCTGACCTGCGGAAGAATCCGGCTGCACGGATGACGGTTTGATGTCAGCCTGCGGCCCAGGAAAGGGCGGTCGTGGTGTGCGAGAGGGCCTCGAGGCCTCGAGACGACCGGCGGAAGCGCTGAACGCATGAACGAACCGGGCGCGAGCCGCGGCGGGCTGCTGAGCCTGACGGGCCGGCAGTGGCTGATCCTCCTGATGGTCCAGTTGTCGAACTTGCTGTTCGGCATGACAATTACGCTCGCCAATCTCGTTCTCCCGCAGGTTCGCGGCACTTTTTCCGCGACCCAGGACGAGATCGCCTGGGTCGTCACGCTCAATCTCGTCGCCACGGCCGTCGCCACGCCGATCACCGGTTGGATGGCGAGCCGAGTCGGCTGGCGGAACATGATGTTCTTCACGGTGCTCGGTTTCACCGTGTCGTCCTTCCTGTGCGGCATCGCGACGAGCCTCGAAACCCTCGTCGTCGCGCGTATCGCGCAAGGCGCGTTCGGCGCCCCGATCATGCCCATGGGCCAGGCGATCCTGCTGGCGACATTCCCGCCCCACCTCCAGCCTATGGCGCTCGTCATGTGGGGCATCGGCGCCGTGTTCGGCCCGGTGTTGGGGCCGATCCTGGGCGCGATGGCGACCGAGGCGTGGAACTGGCGGGCCGCCTTTTTCATGATCGTGCCACCCGGGATTGCCGCCCTGGTGACGATCTGGATCGCCCTCGCCGACTACACCGAGCGAAAGCCCGTTCGGCTCGACTGGCTGGGGTTCATCGCACTGTCCGTGGCGCTGATCTGTGCCCAGCTCATCTGTGATCGAGGCCAGCGGCTGGACTGGTTCGATTCCGGCCAGATCACGACCTTCGCGTTCGTCGGCCTGCTCGCGCTGTGGATCTTCGTCGTCCACTGCCTGACGGCCAAGGAACCGTTTCTCAGTCCGAACCTCCTGCGGGATCGAAACTACAGCGTAGGCCTCTTGATCGCCTTCGTCATGGGAATGCTGAGCTTCACCAGTCTCGTGTTGTTTCCGAGCCTCCTTCACGACCTGAGAGGCTTTCCGGACACCGTCATCGGCACCCTCATCGCAGCCCGCGGGCTGGGCAATTGGGCCGCGTTCTTCTTCATTGCCTGGCTCACGCGCGTCGCGCCCCGCTTCGCGATCGCGGCTGGCCTCGCCATTCAGGGAGGAGCGTCGTGGTGGATGGCCCAGTTCGACATCAACGTGACCCAGAGCGCCATCTTCTGGAGTCACTTTCTCGTCGGCCTCGGCCAGAGCGTGACCTTCACGCCCATGACGGTCATGGCCTTCGCGACCCTGCCGCGGCACCAGATCACCGAAGGCTCGGCCGTCTTCACGCTGATGCGCAACTTCGGCTCGAGCCTGTTCATATCGATGGCGGTTCTGGTTCTCGTGCGCTCGACGTCGGTCAGCTACTCCGAGATGATGGAATTCATCTCGCCCTATCGGATCGCCCTGGGCATCTATGGCCTTCCCGCGCCCTGGGATCACGAGACGAACACGGGGCTCGCGCGGCTGTCCCGTGAGGTTTACCGCCAGTCGGCGATGATCGGATACGTGAACGCGTTCTACCTTATGGCGATTACCGGCTTCATCTCGGTGCCACTCGCCTGCTTCATGCGCGCTAAAGCGCCCGCGCGTTGAGGGCGACGGTTGCTGGATGCGGCGTCAGCCGCCCGTCGCGGCCGGCGCCACCGCCGTCGGCCGCGTTGCACCGATCGCGCTGAGCCGACCGTCCGCTGCCAGCTGCCGCGCGATGGTCTCGGCGACCAGCCGGTTGGCCCGCGCATTCCAGTGCCAGTCGTAGGGGTATTCGAACCGCTCCCCATGCCGGGCGTAGTCCTCGGCGAACACGTCCTGCAGATCGATGAAGGCCAACCCGAGCTCGCCGGTCAGGTCGCGCGCCAGACGGTTGAGTTGTGACACCGCGTACGCCTCGACCGGTCGGCGGTCATAGATCGCCTCCCTCACACCATCCATGACGAACAGAAGCTTGAAGCCGTCGGCCTCGGCGAGCCGCTTCATCTCGGCCAGCACATGACGCGCGGCAAACCGGTTGCTTGCCTCGTCGCCGATCTTGCGGATGTCGACCGCCGACGAGATGAACTCCGGCGACCAGTCTTCGTTGCCGCGCCAGTAGATGCGGCTGATCAGGCTCTTGAAACGGAGGTAGGCGTTGGTTTCGTAGTAGAGGTAGCGGAAGGTCGCCGACCCCCTCAGGACATCCGAAAGGCCGGGCCGGAAATCGGCGGGCGCAATCTCGATGGCGCGGCCGTTGGCATCCCGCCCGATCTTCATGAAGCTCGACGCATAGCGCGTCTGGATGAACCGCCAGCTCTCGTCGAAATCGTTGTGAATGAGCGGGATGACGACGATGTCCGGACGGTAGGCACGAACCTCGCGCCGCAGCATGTGCAGGTACTGCGAGAGCGGCGCGCCATCCATCCCGAAGCGATAGACCTCGGTCGGTTGCCCCCGTCCACGGAGAAGGGATTGCAGGACATCCGGAAAGCCGTCCTGGGTGTCGACGAAGGCACCGTGGACATAGCTATCGCCGATGACCGCGATCCGCCCTACCCCGGCCGCTCGGGCCATCTCATACCGAGGGATCGTCGAATTCCAGCCGTCCGCGTTGATCGAGACCCGGCTCTCGCGCCCGTCCGGATGCCGGAACGTCGCTTCCGTACCCGGCTGGTACCGCACGACGCCGTCGATGGTGACGTTCGGGAGAAGATCGTCAGGCGGCAGGATGAGCCGAAATACGACGAACTCGAGCACGAGGAAGCACATAACCAGAGAACCCGCGCTGAGCATCAGGTTCTGGACGAGTTGCTTCATTCTGGAACGCATGGCGATTGAAGATCCGCTTTGGGTCGTCTGACGACCGACCCTCCGCAATCCCCATGCCGCAGCCATCCGCCCGACATCTCACTAAGCCGTGATCCCTGATGGCAAGCCCGCCGTCACCTCGCATGCCACGAGCCGGCCCCCCCCCCCCCGCAAGTCGGCCTCATGGAAAGCTCTCCTCGCGCGACGGTCAGCCCCTGTTCGGAGGCGCCGTCGCGGCGCATCGATCAGAACGGGATTTCGTCGTCGATCTTCTTGTCGAAGGGCTTGCCGCCGCCCCCGCCACCGCCCGACTTCGGGCCCGACGAGCGACCGCCGCGCCCACCGCCGCTCTCGCCACCTCCGTAGCCGCCACCCGACGATCCGCCGCCGAAGCTGTCGTCCGGCCCGCTATCGCCGTAGTCGGCACCACCGGCATCCTGCATGCCACCGCCCATGCCGCTGCGGCCATCGAGCATGGTGAGAACGCTGTTGAACCCCTGCAGGACGATCTCGGTCGAGTACCGGTCCTGGCCCTGCTGATCCTGCCATTTCCGGGTCTGGAGCTGCCCCTCGATATAGAGCTTTGCCCCCTTCTTCACGTACTGCTCGACGACCTTGCAAAGACCTTCGTTGAAGACGACGACGCGATGCCACTCCGTCCGCTCGCGCTTCTCGCCCGAATTCTTGTCCCGCCACGTCTCGCTGGTCGCGACACGGAGATTGGCGATCGGCCTGCCGTCCTGAGTGCGCCGGATTTCCGGATCGGCGCCGAGATTTCCGACCAGGATCACCTTGTTGACCGAACCAGCCATCTCGCTCTCCTCATGTTTCTGCGGGTTGTGCGCCTGCGGGGTTCACCGCGGCTCCCATGACCCCGAACCGGCCACGCGAGCGTTCACCGAAATCCCGTCGTCGACACCTCGATACTCCCCGAGCGTCGCGGCCGCACCTTCGGCGTCGTTCGACGGGGCGCTTGTCCACCGAATTCGAGTTGCACCTGCCCGCAGCCCTAATGTTCTATTTATGTTCTATGCAATTGTCAAGCACGCCGCCTGCCGGAACCTGCCGCACCGGGGCGCAGAGATGAAAAATGGCAACTCCGGCTACGCCCCGGTCCTCCAGGCGAGTTTGTCGAACGCCACGTGATCGCCGAAATGGTCGACGGTCGTCTCGAGGCCCGCGAGAGCCTCGGGCGTATACCGCGCGACCGCCCCGCCCACCTGTCGCGACCGCGGTTGCGCCGCGACCCAGTCGTCCGCAGGCATCAGCGTCGAGCCACGCGTCGTGAGATCCCAGATGTAGTAATGGTGCGGCACCACGATCTTGGGTTTGAGCCGCGCGATGATCTCGGCCGTCATGCCATGGCTCATGACGTGCTGCGAACCGTCGACCGGTAGCAGCGCGATATCGATCCGGCCCAGCGCTTCGTAGACGTCGTCGGGTGCGTCGTGGCGGTTGTCACCCCAGTGGAGGATGCGGAGGCCGCCCGTCTCGACCACGACGAGGCAGTTGTCCCACGACCGCGGATTGTCCGGCGGCTCGATGTTCACGCCGTTCAGTTCGCGATGCACCATCTTGAAGTCGTAGGTCCCGAAGCCCGATTGGGTCGCGTGCTTGTCTGGAATGCCCGTGATGGTGACGTCGCGGAAACTGTAGGTGCCGATCAGCCGGTCGAGCAGCACATGTGCGTCGAGACAATTGAGCGCGTCGTGATCGAAGTGCGCGTGTGTCGAGACCCCGATATCGACGGGCGTCATCGGCATGTCCCTGAGATACCAGTCCCACTGCCGCAGCGGATGGTTCCGCCAGGGATCGATCATCACGGTTAGCCCTTCGGGCGACGTGATCCGGAACGCGGACGACCCGAAGTAGGCGAGTTCCACGCTGCCCGATGGCTTCGACGGCGCCGCGCGGAACCGATCCATCATGCTGTTGTGATTGGCCGAAGAACGCCATGCGACAGGGCCGGCTTCGGGTCTGGGTATCCGGTCGTCGATGGGCATTGTCGCTCCTTGGGCTCGTCGGGATGTCAGTCGAACAGCGTCGTCAGCCGCGCCTTGATCTGATCGGCGATGTAGAGCGCGAGCGCCTGGATGGTCGAAGTCGGATTGACGCCCCCCGACGTGACCCAGATGCTGCCATCGACGATGAACAGGTTCTTGACGTCGTGCGAGCGCCCCCACGCATTGACCACGGATCGCTCGGGATCGTTGCCCATGCGAGCGGTTCCGAGGAGATGGCCGGGACTGTTCAGCACGTCGGGCTTCGGCAGATGGATCTGTCGGGCGCCGGCCGCCTTCAGGATCTCCACCGAGCGCGCGATGCCATGCTCCATCATGCGTCGGGTGTTCTCGCTGATCGTGTAGTCGATCCGCGGCGCCGGGATGCCGTGCGCGTCCTTGAGCTGAGCGTCGAGCGTGACGCGATTGTGGGCTTCCGGCAGATCCTCGCACGCGACCCCGACCCGGAGCGCCCGGTAGAGCAGCGAACGATAGACGCTGTGGTGCTCCCGCCCCCAGGGCAACCGGCCGGCAGCGCTACTCGTTATCGCCTCGTTCGCCGGCCCCGTACCGCGCGCGAACTGCAGCGTGTATCCCCGCAGAAATCCGCGCGCCGCGTCGGTCTCGTAGAACTCCTTCGACCACATCACCGTCATCGGCCCGCGGTCGCCGTCCATCTCGTCGTCGACATAGCCGTAGATCTGCGGCCACGGATGGACCATGAGATTACGCCCGACCTGATCCGACGAATTCGCCAGCCCCTTCGGAAATGCTCCCGAAGCCGAGTTGAGGAGGAGCCGTGGCGTGCCGATCCCATTTGCGGCGAGGATCACGACTTCGGCCGGCTGGAACCTCTCGATGCCGTTCGGATCGTAGTAGACGACGCCGGTCGCCATCCCCTGCGCATCGGTGGTGATCTCCCTGACCCGGCACCGCGTCCGGAGTTCCACGCCAGCCCGGAGCGCCTTCGGCCAATAGGTGATGTCGACGCTGGCTTTCGCGCCCTGCGCGCATCCCGGCGTGCAATGGCCGAGATTGATGCACGGCGCACGTCCGTCGTATTCCGCCGTCGCGACCGCGATGTCCGAGGGCCACCAGTGCCACCCGAGCGTGTTCATCGCGTGCGCGTAGCGCGTGCCGGTCCGCCCCAGCGGCACCGGCGGCATCGTCGGCTGGTGCGCGGGATACGCGGGATCGCCCGCGAGCCCCGCCACTCCCATGATACGGTCGTTCTCGGCGAAGTAGGGCTCGAGCGCCCAGTAGTCGATCGGCCAGTCGTCGGCCACGCCGTCGAGCGTACGCACGCGAAAATCCGACGGATGCATGCGTGGAAAATGCGCGGTGTAAAGTACGGTCCCGCCGCCGACGCCGTTGAAGTTCGCGACCTTCATCGGCGAGTTGTCGTCGTTGACGGGATAGTCGGTCTCGCGCCCGCGACGGTTCGGGCTGATGTCGAAATCACCGTACCGGCGAGCCTCCCAGTCCCGTCCGTTCGTAGGAAAGTCCGTCGGCTTGATCCAGTCGCCCTGCTCGAGGCACAGGATGCGCATGCGCGTCTCGGCGAGGCTCCAGGCAACCGCTGCCCCCGATGCTCCCGACCCGATGATCAGCACGTCGACGATGTCGTCGGTCGGCCGCGGAGTTGCGGCGCCACCGTGGTCGGTCATGTCACGCCCCCGTTCCGTCGACGTCGCGCCACATCCGCGGACGACCTCGTACAGCCTCCAGCAACGACCAGTCGCCTGCCGGGACGACATGGCCTTTGGGAAACGGAGCCCGCGGCTCGAGCCCGAGTGCCCGGATCACGCGATCGTCGCGATAGTAGCATTGGAGAACTGACCGCCCGACGGCCGCCGCCGCACGGCCGCCACGCCCGAGCAGGGCCATGGCGACGGCCTCGGCTTGCCCGTCGTCGAGCTCGCTGAACGGACTACCTCCAGACGTTTGCAACTCCTGGATCAGGCGTCGCACGTCCGCCTCGTCCCGCCCGAGAGCGCGCACGATATCGGCGAAGATGATCGGATCGTCGGCGCCAGGCACGCCGTACTCACGTGATGGCGGCACCATGATCCCCGCCAGCCTGCGGAAATCACGTTGCTCTTCGGGATCGAGCCCGGACTGTGACTGGCTCACCGTGCTGTACCCTCCCGTCGGATCGGAATCCTGAGCGCTGGGGGGAGACGGAGCGGGGCTTTCCGCCATGGCCCCGTCACGCCCCAGCCTCACTTGTCGTCGACGTCGCGCGCACCCGTCACGCGCTTCCGCCAGTCCTCCGGCGCCTCGCGGCCCGCGTCGTCGTAGGCTTTCTTGATGGCCGAGACGACGGGCGCGAAGATGGTTTTCCGGTTCGCACGCGCCCAGTCGCGGGACGCGATGACGGTGTCGGTCGAGCCTTGGAACTGCGGCATCACCCAACGGGCGAACAGCTCGAAGCTGTTGTAGGTGTCGGCGCGGTTCGCCCACTCGTGCGCACGGAACATGAAGCCCCCGATCTCGCCTCCGGCCGTCTCCATCATCCGACGGAGTCCCTTCGCGATGGTGTCGGGACTGCCAACGAGGGTCGTTCCCATCTTGACGCCTTCGCGGAGCGGATCGTCGGAGCGGCCCGGCGGGCGCCCGAGCGTATCCTCGAAGTACGTCACCGTCTCCTCGCGCTCGCCGTGGCGAACCTGCGCGAGTGCGAGTTCGTCGTCTTCCGCGCAATGCATGTTGACGACGAGGCGCCAGCCCTTCTTGTTCATCGTCCGGCCGTGCTTGGCCGCCTCGTCCTCGGCGATCTTCCACTGGTTCTTCAGAGCCTCGGGGCCACCCGGCAGGCCGGCGCCGAGCGACAGCACCTCGAGGCCGTACTTGCCGGCCGCGACCATGGCCGCCGGCGTCTGCGTCGACGCGACAGCGATCTTGAAGTGTGGATCGGTGTAGGGAGCGAGATGCAGTCGCGCCTCCCGCATCTCGAACCAGTCGGTCTTCATGGTCACGGGCTCCTCGCATTTCAGGAGCCGTGTGATCGCATCGAGACTTTCGTCCATGCGCCGCCGCTGTGTGTCGGGCGCAATCGCCAGCATGAACGCATCTGAGACCAGCGCGCCGGGGCCGCAACCGAGCATGGCGCGACCGCGCGTCATGTGATCGAGCTGCACGAACCGCTGCGCGACCATGTAGGGATGATGATACGGCAGGCTCGTCACTCCGGACCCGAGACGGATGTGCTTCGTCCGCTCGGCCGTCGCCGCGATCACCAGCTCCGGCGACGCGATCAGCTCCCAGCCGGCCGAGTGATGCTCGCCCACCCAAGCTTCATCGTAACCGAGACCGTCCAGCAGTTCGATCAGCTCGATATCGCGCCGGATCGCCAGTGTCGGATTGTCTCCAGCTCGATGAAACGGGGCCAGGAAAATGCCAAAGATCAATCCTTTGTGCGCCATGTGCTGCATGTCCTTGCGTTGTATCTCTTGCGCCGCCTCGTAACGTACCGGCACCGTCCGGATGGAAGGTTAGCTGGCTGTCCGGACATCCGCTAGCCTTCGCGTGCACGACGAAATGTGAACGCTCGAGAAGGCCGGACCCGAATGCTAACCCTGATCCTCCTCCGCCACGCCAAATCGGACTGGAGCGACCCGTCACATGCCGATTTCGATCGCCCGCTGGCCCCCCGTGGCAAGGCGGCCGCGCCGCGCATGGGCCGCCACATGCGCCGGATCGGTATCCGGCCGGACCACATCGTGTGTTCGCCCGCCCGCCGGACGCGAGAGACTTTGGCGCTCGTGATGCCGGAGTTGCAGCTCCTCACAGCAGACGTCGTCTACGATGAAGCTGTCTACGAGGCTCCCGCGACCAGACTGCTGGAACGCATCCAGGGCGTGTCAGCGACGCTTCGCACCGTGATGCTCGTCGGCCACAACCCGGGGCTGCAGGAGTTGATCTTGCACCTGGCGCAGCCGGATGCATCAGGTTCGTATGCCGAGATCGCGCGCAAGTTTCCGACAACAGCCCTCGCCGTTCTGGAGTTCGATTCGACGACATGGGCGGCGATCAGGGAAACGCCGGGACGGATCACGCATCTGATGACCCCACGTCGGCTTGATGATGCAAGCACCGACGAAAGCTGAGATACGGATCGAGACCCGGACAACCATCCGGGCGCTGCGACCTGAAGGTCTCGATCCGGGACAATCGTAAGAAGAATCGTACCAAGCCACTCGCCGCACCGATTGCGAAATTGTTCGAATTGCTGCTAGAATCAATGGAATTCAGATCGTTTTGTCGAGAGATAGGAAATTCGCATGTGCGAACTTTGCCGAGCCCCACTCCCCGAAGGCGGTCCGAACTCGGGCCTTGGCTTGGCACCGTTCGGGGCTTTCGACACAACCGATCAGTCAGTCTCCATGACCGAATCGGCCACGCCGGGAGCCGGTGAGGGGTTCCCGCCGGGAACACCATTGCCGCAACTCGTCGAGAGTGCCGACGCCGCAGCATCGACTTCGACAGCGTATGCGTTGGGTGTTGGCCAGACGGCTCGCGGAACGCTGGCGACGGGGGCAGATCACGACTGGTACCAGGTGTCGCTCGTCGCCGGCCAGACCTATACGTTCGCCATGACGGGGACCGGCACCAACAACGTCGTGAACCCGTTCCTGCGTCTCTATGCGTCCGACGGATCGACCGTGCTGGCGTCGAACGACAATGGTCTGCAGGGCCAGAACTCGATCTTCACCTTCACGGCTGCGTCGAGCGGCACCTACTACCTTGATGCCGGCTCTGCCTCCAACGCCTATGCGGGCCAGTACGGCGTATCGTTCACGGCTGGCACTCGCGCCTCGTTCGATGCCGAGATGGGCGCAGGTGTGATCGACACCGACCTGTCCTGGGGCAGCACGCCCGGTGGTGCGGCAACGGTCACCTATGCATTCAGCCAGACCTACCATTCACCGACCGATGCGCAAGGTCAGGCCGCTCCCTTTTCCGCATTTTCCTCGACGCAGATTGCCGCGACCGAGCAAGTCCTCGCGCATATCAGCGAACTCGCGAACATCACTTTCAATCGCGTGAACCCGGCGGGCTACTCGGAAAGCGCGACGATGCTGTTCACGAACTATTCGTCGTCGACTGACGGCGCGGGTGGTTTCGCGAGCTATCCATTCTCGACTGCGAGCACCTCGACGTCCGGTGATGTGCGGATCAATACCGTCCATAATTCGACGTCCGCATTGCCGACAGGCAGCTACAGCTATCACGTCCTTCTGCACGAAATTGGCCATGCAATCGGCCTGTCCCATCCAGGCGTCTATAACGCCGCGCCGGGCGTCAGCATCACCTATTCGAACAATGCGCAATTCACACAGGATACGCATCAGTATTCGGTGATGAGCTACTTCGACGAGTCGAACACGACCAGCTCATACGGCGGCTTCACCGACGGCATGATGCTGCTCGACATTTACGCCCTGCAACAGATCTATGGGGCCAACACGTCGACCCGATCGGGGAATACGACGTACGGCTTCAATTCGAATGCCGGCGGCATCTACAATTTCGCGACCAATACGTCTCCAGCCTTGAGCATCTGGGATGGCGGCGGAACGGACACGCTGGATCTGTCAGGCTTCTCGAACACGCAGACGATCGACATTCGCGAAGGCCGCTTCTCGAACGTCGGCGGCTTCACGGGGAACGTCTCGATCGCACTCGGCGCGGTGATCGAGAATGCGGTCGGCGGATCGGGCAACGACACCATCCAGGGCAACGACGCAGCCAACACGCTCACCGGCAACACCGGCAACGACACGATCTACGGCGGTGGCGGCGGCGACGTGCTGATCGGCGGCTCCGGCGTCGATCGGCTGTTCGGCGAGGATGGCGACGAT
>LNFM01002255.1_pt1 | contig 40813 bp, 37 predicted proteins | sample 596031 | NCBI WGS metagenome assembly LNFM01 (sample SAMN04254537, study PRJNA301005) | activated carbon metagenome | isolation source: dual media filters at the Ann Arbor, Michigan drinking water treatment plant | place: USA: Ann Arbor
GTCTTCGAGTTCGACGCGCGCAAACGCATTGACGACATCCTCGAGCGTGTAATCCGACTTCAGCTTCTTGCCCTCGGGAAGGCCCCCGGCGAACGCATAGGCGTCCTTGTTCGCGGGCTTACCGGACGCACGAAGTATCGAAAATTTCTCGCTGCCAAGGTCGATGTCGATCTGCTTCACCTGCGCGATCTGCGCTTCGAAGATCGACGTATCGACCCACGTGTTGACAGCCGGGTTGATCTCGATCTCCGAATTGACCAGCCACGTCTCCTTCTCGGCGGGGCGGCGGACATAGGTGCCGCCCTTGCCTGCGCCGAACTGCTCGACGCTCTTCTTGCCGATCAACAGCTCGGCGAGAGGCTTACCCTTGTCGTCGCCGAGCGCGAGCAGACGCGACTTCGCATCCTTCGCCGTGAGTTCTTCCAGCTCCAGCAGAGAGAACCGCTCGGGGTTGCGCGTCTTGCGATCGACGAGTTCGGCGTCGGCTAGCCGCAACAGAAGCGCGCGGACCCGCTCACCCTGTACGGGATACCCGCCGCGGTCCTTGAGCGACCAGGTCTCGCCCTTACGCTCGAGCGTGATCGACTGTGCGCCCTGCTTCATGGTGATCGTAGTCAGACGCGGCATGTCCCGCTGTAGCGACGGCAGCAGCTTGATGCCCGATGCCGCACCCGTGGACCAACTGTCGGCACGCGAATGCACGACGGCCGCGAGAGCAAGTGAGGCCACCGCCGCCAACGTCAGTCCGGTAAATTGCTTCGGTGTCATGACTTAGCTCCTTCCCCGCGCGCAGCCTTGTCCGAGCGCCGGCGCACGATGGCGAGCCCGATCGCCCCCAGGCCGATCAACAGCGGCACCGCCGCGATGTTGATGAACTTGAGCGTCGCACCCAGCCGGTCGATGTCCTGATTGAGCGCGAGCTTGACGTCGCGCAGTTCACGCCGCGTGCCCAGCATTTCCGTGCGGAACTTCTCGATCGTCTCCCGGTCCTTGTCGGACAGGATGATATTTCCGCCCTCGCCCTTCTGCTGGATACCCTGCAGCTTCTGCTCGGTCTCCTTGAGCCTGGTCTGCAGCGTCTGCTCCTTCTCGCGGAACTGCTTTTCGGCATCCCGCTTGATCTCGTCGACGACGGTGAACGGCCGCGCCTTTACGCCTCGTCCGCGGAGGTCGCGCAAGGCTTCGCCACCAGTCAGGTTTTCCAGCGCGTTGACCACGAGCACCGCGTTGTGCGCGAGCGGAATCTGGATCTTCTGGCCGAGGAAATCACGCTCGTCGACCCAGAACTGATCGTGCAGCATGTCGGTGTCGGCAATCACGATGGCGTTGAGCTTGCCGGTCGTGATCGCAGGCGGCGTGCCCTTGGGCTTGGAATCCGCGGCCTTTTTGTCGGCCTCGGCTTTTGCCGCGGCTTCCTTGGAAGCCGCGTCGTCTTTCTTCTCGCCGTCCTTCGCGTCGACTTCCTTGGGCTCGGCCGGTGGCTCGATCCCATTGGGGAATGCCGTGCGCACATCGCCGTTGAAGCGGCCCGCAAGCACAAGGCGCTTACCGCCGGGCTGATATCCGCGCAACAGACCGAGCGGATCGGGCCGCATGCTCACCTTGTCCGCATCGACGAGCGCACCGCGCTCGGTCGTCTGCAGGATCGGCTGCATCTTCAGGCTCGACTTCTCGGCAACGCCGAGCGAGCCCATGCTTGCTGAGTTGATCGTCTCTACGTTCGCGACCACGCTGTCGTTCGCTTCGAGCGCTCGCTTGTCGAGGCTGAGCCACACGACGTACTCGGTGACCGAGCCTTGCTGGCCCTGACCGCCACCGAACTGGACACGGCGTGCTTGCGCGATGTCGGCTGCGACCTTGGCCGTATCGATCGTGATGCCCCAGCCGTTGATCAGCTTGGCGAACTCTGTCGGCGGCGGGAGATCGCGGCCCATCGAGAACACACGCGCGATCTCGGGCACGGGATCGATGAACGCCAGGATACGCCCGCCCTTGAGCGCGAACTGATCGACCGCAAGTGCCGCTTCCGGCGTGAGCCCGTTGGGCTGCACCAGCATCAGTGTGTCGACGTCTGCGGGAATTTCCTTGACGTCCTGCTGAAGCGACCGAAGTTCGAAGAACTCTCGGATCTGGCCGAGGATCGCCCACGGCGGCTGCGGCTGCCCGCGCGTCATCTGGTTACCCGGACCGCCTTCGAGTGGCAAACCGGTGATCAACGCCACGACCTTCTTTTTCGGGTTCGACAGCGCGTTGATGAGCTTCGTCAGATCGTATTCCAGGAACCGCTCACGCTCCGGCGCGAAGAAATCGATGCGCTCGACGTTGTCGGTCGTATTGGTTGCGACGAGGCCGAAATAGGCCATGTCGCCTTCAGAGTTGAGGCGGATGCCCTTGAGCCCCGACCCGACCGCGCGATCCTCCTCGTCGGAGAACGACTGCGGACTGATGAAGCTCAGCCGCAACTTCCCGCCGGCGAGATCACGATAGCGTTCGAGCAGCGTCCTGACTCGCTGGAAGTGAGCGCCATAGGCCGGCGCCTGCTCGCCCAGCGCCTTCGTATAATAGACCTGCATCGTGATTGGCTCGTCGATGCTGGAAAGCACTTTGCGCGTGCTGGAAACGATCGAGTAGAGCCCGTCCTCGGTCAGGTCGGCGCGCCAGTTTCGCATCCAGTTGCCGACGAGCAGATTGGTCGTCAGCAGCAGCACGCCCGCCATGGCGATGCCCCACCAGGCAAGCGACGGGGACGACATCCGGCTCGCCAAGTCGACGCCCTTGTCGAACGCGCGCTTGGACTGATCCTGGACCTTGCGCGCCGTGTCTGTCGCTTTCGCGATCGCAGTCGGGCGGCCCGCATTGCTGCCAGAAGTGCTAGCGGTGTTGTTTTCGTTGCTCATGTGAACCTCAGGCCGCCTTCTTCTGCTCGATGATGACCACGTTCGCGAACAGGAAGAACGCGATCATGGACAGGTAGAAGAACAGGCTTGGCAGGTCGATGACGCCGCGCGCCACCTTGTCGAAGTGAGTTAGGAACGACAGCGACGAGATCGCCTGCACGAGGAAGTCCGGCAGGAACACTTTCGCCGTGTTCTGCACGATCTCCACGCCGCTCATGACGAACAGGAAGCACAGCGCAGCCGCCACGATGAACGCGATCACCTGGTTCTTCGAAAGCGCCGAGATCGCCGAGCCGATCGCGAGGAACGCGCCCGCCATGAGGAAGCTGCCGATGTAGCTCGCCAGGATCACACCGTTGTCGGGATCGCCCAGCACATTGACGGTGATCCACATCGGGAACGTCAGCATCAGCGCGACGCCGATGAACCCCCAAGCGGCCAGGAACTTGCCCACGATCGCCTCCGTCGTCGTGACGGGCAGCGTCATCAGGAGTTCGATGGTACCGCTCTTACGCTCCTCCGCCCAAAGGCGCATCGCGATGGCCGGTACGAGGATCAGGTAGAGCCAGGGGTGATAGAGGAAGAACGCGGCAAGGTTCGCCTGCCCGTTCTCGAAGAAATTGCCGAAGTAGAAAGTGAACGCGCCGGTGAGGCCGACGAAGATGACGGCAAAAACGTAAGCGAGCGGCGTGCCGAAATAGGCGCCGAGCTCGCGCGTGGCGATGATCCGGATGTTACGCATTGCGGCGCGCTCCCTCGTGTGAGGTGATCTTGCGGAAAATGTCGTCGAGCCGGCCCTTTTCGACGAACATCTCCTCGACGTCGATACCGTCGGCGCGAAGAGCTGCGGCCAGTGGCGCGGCGATCGACTGGTCGGGCTTGGGGTAAGCGCGCAGCGAAACCGCAACGCCGGACTTGTTGGTGAATTCGACGCGGCTCACGCCCGGCACACCCTCGATGATGGCCTTCGCCTTGTCACCTGCCCCCGTGGCGACGCGCAGCGCCACCGCGTTGTGATAGTCGAGCCGGCTTTCAAGATCCTGCGCGGTGCCGTCGGCGACGATGCGTCCCTTGTCGATGACCACCGCGCGCGTGCAGACCGCATCGACCTCCTGCAGGATATGCGTGGAGATGATGATGGCTTTGTCTTTCGACATCGCCTTGATCAGCTCGCGAACCTGATGCTGTTGATTGGGATCGAGACCGTCGGTCGGCTCGTCCATGATGAGGACGGCCGGATCGTGCAGGATCGCCTGCGCGATGCCGACACGGCGCTTGTAGCCCTTGGACAGCGTCTCAATGCGCTGGTTCCAGACGCCGAGGAGGCCCGCCTTTTCGGCCGCAGCATCCGCTCGCGCCTTCGCCTCGCCGCCGTTGAAGCCGCGGATCTCCGCGATGAACGCGAGGAACGAACGCGGCGTCATGTCGGCATAAGCCGGGGCGCCTTCCGGGAGATAGCCCAGTTGCCGCTTCGCCCCGATCGGATCCGCACCGATGTCGATACCGGCGATCCGCGCAGTGCCCGAATCCGGCTCGAGAAAGCCGGTGATCATCTTCATCGTGGTCGACTTGCCCGCGCCGTTGGGCCCGAGGAAGCCGAGCACCTCGCCCTTGGCGACAGTCAGCGAGATTTCGTCGACAGCTACGATCTGTCCGAAGCATTTTCGCAAGGCTTCCGCCTCGATCAGGGTCGTCATCCCTCCGGCTCTCCTCGTGTCGCGGTTGGCCCGGCCTTACCTGTCGGCGCCGGGCTCAGACGTTGGATCGGCAAGCGCGAGCGAAAACTCGTCCGCGCAACGAATGACTGAAGTCATCGCTACGGCTGGAAGAGCGGCTTCGCCGCGGATCGGCATCTAGCTAAGCAACCCGGTAGCACTTTCAAGTGGGGAGTGCCAACGGTCTGGACGGTCTATTTTTCACCGGCCGCCCCACGGAAGCCTCGTCGGGAAGCGGGCCGGGGCGTCCCCTTAACCGAAACCCGAGAAAAAGCTCTGGGTTGGGCCTTGCTCCGCGCTTTGCCCGGGGCATTTGCAGTCTCCGTTCTCGTCCCCGTCGAGCCGAAGCCGCCATCGCCACGCGCCGTCTCCTGCAGCGCCTCGACCTGCACGGTGACGAGTTCTACTCGCACCACCGGCGCGACGACGACCTGAGCGATCCGCTCTCCCCGCTCGATCACGAACGCCTTCGCACCGTGATTGACGAGAATGACGCCGACCTCTCCGCGATAATCGCTGTCGATCGTACCGGGGCTGTTGAGCACGGTGACGCCGTGCTTGAACGCCAAGCCAGAGCGCGGCCGCACCTGCGCCTCGAAACCATAGGGTAGCTCAAACACCAACCCGGTTGGCACAAGCGCATGCGTACCTGCCTTCAACCGCAAGGGCTTGCCATCCGGCACCGCCGCCACGAGATCGAAACCGGCAGCCCCGGCCGTCTGATACTTCGGAAGGGCGAGCCCCTCGGCGTGCGGCAGTTGCGCGAGACGCAGAACGATACCGGCCTTCTCAGGCTTTGAAATAGGGCGCTTAGACATCAGCCTGACCCAGCGCGACATGCTCGGCTATCCGCGCCACCAGTCCTTCTGCCACGGCATCCTTGTCCATATCCGGCCAGCTCTCCAATCCATCTGCGGTGATCACGTGCACCGCGTTGCGGTCGCCCCCCATGATCCCGGTCTCGGGACTGACGTCGTTGGCAACGATCCAATCGCAGCCCTTCGACTTGCGCTTGGCTCGCGCATGCTCGATGACGTTCTCGGTCTCCGCCGCGAACCCCACGACCAGCCCAGGCCGCTGCGCACCGCGCTTTGCGATGGTTTTCAGAATATCGGGGTTCTCGATCAGCGATAGCATGGGCACGCCGCCCTTGCCCTTCTTGATCTTCTCTTCCGACGCTTCAGCCACGCGCCAGTCGGCAACCGCCGCCGCAAAAATCCCGACATCGGCCGGCAGCGCCGCCTCGCACTGCCCCAGCATCTCGGCCGCTGTCTCGACGCGGACGACATGAACCCCCGCGGGATCGGCAAGCCCGACCGGCCCAGACACGAGCGTCACCCGCGCACCGAGCTTCGCCGCCGCTGCCGCGATCGCATAACCTTGCTTACCCGACGAACGGTTCGCGATGTAGCGCACGGGATCGATGGGCTCGTGCGTCGGCCCCGCCGTCACCAGCACGTGCCGGCCTGCGAGGCTACGGTCGCCGGCAGCGGCGCGAGCAATTGTCGGTCCAGTAGCGTTGCCGACCGAACGAACAGCATCACCGGCACCGAGCATCTGCTCGATCCGCGCCACGATCTCCATCGGTTCCGCCATGCGGCCCGGCCCGGCTTCGCCGCGCTCTGCCATTTCACCGGCGTTCGGGCCGATGATCGAAATTCCATCTCCCGCCAACCGAGTAGCGTTCCGCTTCGTCGCGGGGTTGAACCACATCCGCGGGTTCATCGCAGGTGCGATCAGCACCGGTTTGTCGGTCGCCAGCAGCACCGCTGTCGCGAGATCGTCTGCGTGGCCGTTCGCCATTTTCGCGATCAGATCGGCGGTGGCCGGCGCAACGACGATGAGATCGCAATCCCGCGCGAGACGAATGTGCCCGATCTCTCGTTCGTCATCGAGATCGAACAGATCGGTGAAGACCTTGTCGCCCGCGATGGCCCCGAACGAAAGCGGCGTCACGAACTGCTGGGCGCCCGCCGTCATCACGACGCGCACGTGTTGGCCCCGCTCGCGCAGCCGCCGCACGAGATCCAGGCACTTGTAGGCAGCGATACCGCCGCCGATGACGAGGAGGATGCGCTTCTGGCTCACGGCAGTTCATGACTCTCGGTTACAGTGGCTCGATCACCCGTGGAAGGTTTGAACCTAACATGCCCCGACGTTCGGGTCTGCCACCCTCGACGCCCGAGGTAGCCGAGAGGTTAGCACCGCACGCGCCGCAAACCTCAGCGAACCTTGTCGATGCTGGCGATCGGCCCGCGCGGCCGTCCAGAGCGCTCTGCGATCTCACGATCCTGGGTCTCGATGTAGGCCTGGATGAGTTCGTCTGCGTCGAGCTGGCCGATCAGATGACCTGGCACGCGGCGGTTCGAGGTCTGGGTGCCGTCTTCATAAGTCACGTTGAAGAGGACACTTTCCGCTTTCGGATTGGGCTTTTTGGCCATTGGTTCGTCCTCGAGAGGTTGCACATCTTGCATGGACTAAGCCCACAAGATGTCGAAACGACAACGAGAGGCGCGCCGCCGAGCCTCGGCCCGCGACGACACCCCGGAAATTTTGCGATTATTAATCCGGCCCCAATTGGACCGGAAGTCCAGGCGCAACAACGAACGGCACCAGCAACACACGGATGCAGCTTACAACCGAGATCACCAGCGATCAACCGATAGGTAGCTCAGCCGGCATCCCGGAACAGCGCCGGATTGCTGGAATTCGAGACTACTCGAGTTCGAGCTGGGCAGCCTTCTGGCCGCGGCCCTTGCGGTCGTCTTCGAGAACGAAGCTGACCTTGTCTCCCTCTTGCAAGCCTGAGATACCAGAGGCCTCGAGAGCTGTCGCGTGCACAAAAACGTCCTTACCACCAGTCTCCGGCTGAATGAAGCCGTAACCCTTGGCCGCATTGAAAAACTTAACGGTGCCACGAATGCGCATTGGGCGAGAGTCCTTTCCCGTGGTTGTCATCCGGTCATGCGGATCAATGATCCACAGGCATCGAAATCGGGAAAGACAGACAAGCGTACGCGAGTAAGTCCAGTCCTATTCGAGGGCGTTCCCCGCGAAGAGGACACCGGTCTGCGTCATATGAGCCTATGTAGGGCCGAACGCAAGCAATATGTTCAATTGCGCGCAGTTCCGCCACCGTCAGGCCTGAATTGGCGTGACGTCGCTCAGCACCTTGACAACCAGCCACCACGAGGCGGATTGCGCCTTCCTGGCCGACGATAAAAACCTATACCTCGATAATCGGTCGAGAAGCGAAGTACGTCCCCTCGCCGTTCCGCATCACCGCTGGAAGTCAGACAGGTCGGAGGCGGCCGGCGAGCTTAACGATCATTTCAACCGCTTGTCGCGAGCTTGCTGCATCCAAGGCAACCGTGAACCGGCCGTCGTTTCCCAAGCCTTGATGTCGGCGTCATGCTTCAACGTAACGCCGATATCGTCCAGCCCCTCGATCAAACGCATCTTGTCGGACGCCGAGATCTCGAAACCGACATCGCCCCCTCCTGGACCACGTATCGTTTGGCTCGGCAAGTCGGCCGTAAATGCTATGTTGCCGTCTGCCGCCAGCACGCGTTTCTCCAGAGCCTCCGCCGTGGCGTCGTCGAGTTCGATCGGTAACACGCCGTTCTGCAGGCAGTTCTCGCGGAAGATGTCCGCGATCGATCTCGCGACGACGCAGCGGATACCGACCGCCGTCAGGCACCAGACCGCCGCCTCCCGCGACGAGCCGCAACCGAAGTTGTGCCTACTCATCAGGATCGCCGGTCGCGCATATCGCGGCTGGTTGAAGATGTGGCCCTCGACGCGACTGCCGTCCGGATTCTCGCGCTGCCGCTTGAACAGCAGGTCCGCGTAGTCCGGCTTCAACTCGCGCGACATCTGGATCGGCGCGATCTGATCCGTATTGAGATCGTCCTCCAGAACCGGAACGCACGGCCCTGTGATGGAAGTGAATGGGGTCATCGACTTCTCCTGCTCCCTCTCCCCGCTATTTACGGGAAGAGTGGGGGTGAGGGGCGGCAACGCGGCATAACTTGTCGATGCCACGAGAACTGTACTTTTGGGAGGTTCGGCACTAGCTACCGCCCCTCAACCTGCCCCTCTCCCTATTTCGCTACGCTTCCATGGGGAGAAGGAACTACGAAAGACTCCGAGGATCCGTGATCTTCCCCGTCACGGCAGCGACTATCCGCTGATGCACTGGCGCGAGGGAAGTCTTTTCGGGTTGCGAGGACCGCTCTCGCTCCACAAGCCAACCCTATTTGCACGAGCCACTTTTTCAGCCGCAACGAATTGGGCGCCTTCCTTCGTTGCGCATGCGAACCCGCGCACAACCATTTCCTCCGCCAACACCCGCTGACCTTCAAAAACACATTCAGCCAGCCAACGAGAGAATTGCTGAATGTCGGCCCTGCAGTTCGCCCCATTAACGAGCAGTGCCGATAGCTGGTTCAGCGCTTCGATGGCGGCCTTGCAACGCTTCGGGTAATTGGGCGCGCGACCCAAACACCCTGGCGGCAGGTCTGGAGCGTGAACACCGCGCAACTGAACAGACGAGGGACCTACGGAAAATTTTGAACCACTGCGGTAGCAGATACGCCCAATTGCAATTCCGCTCGGCGTATCGACGATCACGTTGTTGGTAACCCGCGCTTCCTTTTCGCATTGCCCTCTAATCTGGGCCTGCGCCTCGCGCGATCCTGCAGGGAGACTTAGTGCAAGCGCCAGTATGACAAGCACTAGATGAACCCGATTGATGGGCTGACTGGCAGTTCCGCGAACCATCCCTACTACTCCTGCTTCACGTCAAAGAACTCCGAGACCTACACCAGCGTCCGCGGATCCGTGATCTTCCCCGTCACCGCGGCAGCCGCTGCGAGCGCTGGCCCCACGAGATGCGTGCGCACGGCGCGGCCCTGGCGGTTCTCGAAATTGCGGTTGGTCGTCGACAGGATGCGCTGCCCCGGCTCGCCGTTGTCGCCGTTCGAGCCCGCACACATCGAGCACGCAGGCTCGCCCCATGTGATGCCCGCGTCCTTGAAGATACGGTCGAGCCCTTTTGCTTCCGCGTCGCGCTTGACGCGTGACGACCCCGGCACGACCCATGCCGTCACGCCTTCCGCAACCTTGCGGCCCTTTACGATTGCGGCAGCTTCTTCCAGATCGGGAAGCCGCGCGTTGGTGCACGATCCGATGAACACGCGGCCTACGGGCTCGCCGATCATCGACGCGCCGGGCTTCAAGTCCATGTACGCGATCGCTCGCTCCATCGCCGCGCGCTTGTCGGCATCGGCGATGCCGGATGGATCGGGAACGCGCCCCGTGATCGGCAGCACCTGCGCGGGATCTGTGCCCCACGTGATCTGAGGCTCGAGCCCGGCGCAGTCGATCGCAATCTCTTTGTCGAACGCCGCGCCGTCGTCGCTATGGATCGTGCGCCAGTATGCCATTGCCGCATCCCATGCAGCCCCTTCCGGCGTGAACGGACGCCCCGCGATCCACTGATAGGTCGCCTCGTCGGGCGCGACGAACCCCGAGCGCGATCCCATCTCGATCGTCAGGTTGCACAGCGTGAGCCGCCCCTCGATCGACATCGACCGGATCGTCGAGCCCGCGAACTCGATCGCATACCCCCTCCCGCCGGCAACGCCAATCTCGGCAAGAATGCGCAGGGCGACGTCCTTCGCCGCCGCATGTGGCCCGAGCTTACCGTCGAGCGTGATCCGCAACCGCTTCGGTCGCTTGATCGCGATCACCTGCGTTGCGAGAATATGCTCCAGCTCCGTCGTCCCGCAGCCGAACGCGAGCGCGCCGAGGCCACCCACCGTACACGCGTGACTATCAGGCACCGCATGCGTCGCCCCCGGCAACACCATGCCGAGTTCCGGTGCGACGACGTGGCTGATGCCCTGCTCGGGATCGCCCAGATCGAACACTCGAATGCCGTGCTTAGCACTCCCCTCGCGCATTGCGCGCAAGAACGCGGCGCCCGCCGCGAACGTGGTGTCGGTCCGCCCGGGCTTCGTCGAAACCGTGTGATCCTGCATCGAGAATGTGAGATCGGAGCGCCGCACGCCACGACCGCTCTTCGCCAGCTTTTCGAACGCATGCGGCGCGTGCAGTTCGTGTAGGACGTGACGGTCGATGTAGACGAGATCGCGCCCGTCCGGCCGCGTCGCCACGTAATGCGTGTCCCAGATCTTGTCGAACAAGGTCTTCGGCATGGGCGATGAGCCTCCCTCGGCGATTGGCGTCGGTATCGGCAAGGATGTAGGCGCTGCCGGCCCGCCCGGTCAATCTGGTGCCGAACTCGCAACAGGTTGTGCAGCGCTTACCTGCTGCGCTAAACGACAGCGATGAAATCACCGATGACACGAGAACAGATCACTCATGCGCTGCGCACCTCGGCACTGCCACCGAACGACGCTCTAACGGCCGCCGTAGCGCACGCCGATTCGCTCGCTCCTGCAGTCTATGAGCAGCTGGCACGCTTTTGCCGGGGCGTATGCCTCCTGCCCGAAGACGAGAACCTGCTGTTCTACGGTCTTCATGTGCTTGCGGCAGCGCGCCACCCTGAACTTTGGCCACGGCTCGTCGAACTGGCACGGACGCCCGCCGAGGAACTTTCGGACCTCTTTGCCGAGCACACGCCGATCACTCTGGCCCGCCTCATGCTGAGCGTCTGGGACGGCGACGCGACTGCGCTGTTCCGGCTGATCGAACACGCCGACATGGCAGATGAGGCGAAGTGGGCGCTGTTCGACGTCCTCGCGCGCCTCACCCTCGACGGCCGGATCCCCCGCGAGACGACCGTCGCGTTTCTCGAACGCTTCGAAGCCGAAGGGCTCGCCGACGAAGCCAGCACCCTGTGGTGGAGTTGGGAAACAACGATCGCCAATCTCGGCCTCACGGACCTGCAACAGACGGTGGAGCGTGCCTGGCAGAAGCCCGCATTCGCCCATCTCTCGGCCGAGTCGAGAGCATCTTGGAGAGAAGTCCTCGAACGTCCCTCGACCGATCCCGAGACCAAGATTCCCTTGGACGCAGCCGATATCCGCGCCATCGACGATCCCGCCGAAGCACTGCAGTGGCTCTATGCCCGCGAAACCCTCGAATCTCAGTACCGCCAGCAGATCCCGCCGCCGCCACATGCGCTGCCGGATCCTGCAGCGAAAATCCGGCTAGATCCCGATGAAGAATTCTGGCTCGCCCGCTTCCTCGTCAGCCGGCAGGTCGATCCGACCGCCCTGCCGCTGGTCGTCATCGACGGCTTTTTCACCGCCTCCGTGATCGGCCCGGGAGACACGCCGCTCGACCGGCTACTGCCCACGATCTGGGGAGACGGCCCCTCGGCGCACGAACCCGAGTGGGCCGACGACGCACAGCGTGATCACGTCATCGGACTGCTCGCCCGCATGCGCGCGGCGATCACCGCCCGTCGCGACGGTAACACGCCACACGAGCCACTACTCCCGTTGGCCCCCGATGGCATAGAAGCGGCCCGCGCCTGGGGCGAAGGTTTCGCCCTTGGCATGGAAATCGACGACGACGCATGGGACCCTCTGTTCGAGGATGTCCGCGGCGCAGAAGACGGCCTCGCCATTCTGGCGTTGTGCGAGGGCGAAACCGAGTTCTTCGGTCGGCCCGCGACCGAAAAAGAACTGCAGCAGATCGTCGAGCGTCTGCCCCGCATCCTCCAGAACATCGCCGCCTATTGGCGCGATCCCCAGCGGGTCTACCCGAAGACCGTGCCCATCCGCGTCCAGAAGATCGGTCGCAATGACCCCTGCCCCTGCGGCTCGGGCCTGAAGTACAAGAAGTGCTGCGCTTCGAAGGTGCCGCCGATCACTCACTGACGGCAGCACCTTCCGGCTCCGATCGTGGCTAGCCGGCCAGCCACACTGTGGCCGACCGGCAATTCATGCTCGACAGCAGAGGCTGGTACGTCGCCTTCAGGCTTTCGGCGCGCCCTCTATCTGCTGGACGGCGGTCGCCAGGAACTCGTGCATCTTCTTGACGACGTCGGCCTCGGCAAGCTTGACGCCCTTATCTCCCAAGTCCTTCATAACCTTGCGAATAACGTCAGCGTCGCCCTTCTCGGCGAGATCCGCCTTGCGAACGGCCTTGACGTAATCCTCGATCTCCGGGCCCGACATGCCCATCAGGCCGCCGGCCCATTCCGCCAGCATCTTGTTGCGGCGCGATTCCGCCTTGAACTTGAGGTCCGCGTCATGCGCGAACTTTTTCTCGAAGCCCTTCTCGCGCTCGTCGAAGCCAGCCATGTCATTCTCCACTACAGGTTGCTGTTGCACTGCCAAATAAGGCTACGTTCCCTATGCAAAACGATTGCGGCAAGGGCATTGCGTGAACTGCATTGCAGGCACGCCTTGGCCGTTTGCCACGCTGGGCATCCCTAGCGCTGTTAACATTGTCTCGCCACCCTCGTTCGGCTAGTGTCCCCTCGTATTTCCCACCGGCCTCGACCCCAGGACGTGCTCGCGGAGGGCGCGCCGCAATGTCTTCGATCGGAGCCGCGGGCGGTATTCACGGCAGCTCTCTCACCAGAACGGCAGTCGACCGATCAAAGGACTAATGCAGATGAACAAGCGCCGTCGCATCTATGAGGGCAAGGCCAAGGTTCTGTACGAAGGACCCGAGCCCGGCACCCTTATCCAGCACTTCAAGGATGACGCGACCGCCCTCAACGGTAAGAAGCATTCGTTGATCGACGGCAAGGGCGCGTTGAACAACCGTATCTCCGAGTTCGTATTCGTCAAGCTCGGCGAGATCGGCGTTCCCACGCACTTCATCAAGCGCTTGAACATGCGCGAGCAATTGATCCGCGAAGTCGAGATCATCCCACTCGAGGTCGTGGTGCGCAACGTCGCAGCCGGCTCACTCTCGACGCGCCTTGGCCTCGAAGAAGGTTCGGCCCTGCCGCGCTCGATCATCGAGTACTATTACAAGAACGACAAGCTCAACGATCCCATGGTGTCGGAAGAGCACATCACCGCGTTCGGCTGGGCGACACCCCAGGAGATCGACGAGTTGATGAGCCTCGCACTGCGCATCAACGACTTTCTCGTCGGCCTGTTCCTCGGCATCGGCATTCGTCTCGTCGACTTCAAAGTCGAGTTTGGCCGTCTGTGGGACAACGACCAGCAGGTCCGCATCGTACTGGCAGACGAGATCAGCCCGGACTGCTGCCGCCTGTGGGACATCGCGTCGGGCAACAAGCTCGACAAGGACCGGTTCCGCCGCGATCTCGGCGGCGTGCTCGAGGCCTACCAGGAAGTCGCCCGTCGCCTCGGCGTTCTGACCGAAACACCTCGTCCCCGCGGCGCCGGCCCGGTCCTCGTCACGTCGAACGACGGCAAACCCAATTGAGGAGGCAGTAGGCAATAGGCAGTAGGCAATAGCGATGATGGCGAGTTCACGCCTACTGTTCATGCCCTGTTGCCTATTGCCTCATACACACATGAAAAGACGCACATGAAAGCTCGCATCAAAATCACTCTCAAGAACGGCGTGCTCGATCCGCAGGGCAAGGCCATCGAAGGCGCGCTCGCCTCCCTCGGCTTTGCCGGCATCGGTGACGTGCGCCAGGGCAAGTACATCGAGGTCGATCTCAAAGAGACCGATGAAGCCAAGGCCAAAGCTGCCGTCGACAAGATGTGCAAGGACCTGTTGGCCAACACGGTGATCGAGAACTACAGCTACGAACTGGTGCGCTGATCGGGTCTCTGCCTCTCCGGGTCTGACACCATTCCCCCAAACCGAAATGCCAGTGATGGAACCCGACCAGCGCCCAGCCAGTCAGCCCATTGGAAACCCAGACCGCGCGGAAGCGGCCAAAGCCGTGCGCTTCCTCGCCATCAAAGCCGCGATCTTCATCGGGATTCCACTGAGTGCGGCACTGGTTGCCGCTCTCGCCATCATCTTTAGATGATCCGTGTTACGCAAGGGTATGCCTGCCGGGTACGCGCCCTTCGGCCCGCCGCAACCCGCTCATCCCTGGGTTTCCCATCGTGAGCGCTTGAGCCGAGCGCCAATCGACAGGAAGAAGAGAAAAGCCCCGATCCCGATGGAAGTCAGAAAGAAACTCGGCTTTGCCGTTATTTCAGGCTCGGCTCCAAATCCGTCGATGTAATGTATCGCCACGCGATCACCGACCCGAACCCTGCCCTTTCCGAGCTTGCCGAGTTCGGCCCAGGACGCTCGACTTTGCCCGCCACGGCCGCTGAATTCGACCCGGCCCTCATCGAAGCGCCGGACATGCTGGTTGGACTGGAGCATATCGGGTAAATCAGTGCATGCCATTCTCTCGCGAGAGTTGCACTTACCCCAAGAGCACGTCACCAGCTCGCAATAGGGGCGAACAGCGACGATTTTGCCATCGGCACTGTGCGTTGCTAGATACCGGTACGCCAAGTAACCTGTCGTAGCGACCGCGATCACTGTCAGCAGCATGCTGCCGAACGGCATCCTGCGCCCCCACGACGAGTTCGAAGAATGTGTGTACATGTTCCCGCTGGGCCAATGCCGAGATCAGCGAGTATCGCTTTCGCCCGTTGAGTTCCCGTTAAGCCCTTGCGGCTGCTAGCGAAACCCACTTTTTGCCCGTTCGAGACATCAGTCCATGATCCGCACCTCAGTCATCGTCTTCCCAGGCTCGAACTGTGACCGCGACGTCAAAACCGCCATCGAGCGCATCACGGGCCGCGCCCCCGCCATGATCTGGCACGGCGACCACGACGTTCCCGCATCCGATCTGATCGTGTTGCCCGGCGGCTTTTCCTACGGCGACTACCTCCGCTGCGGCGCGATGGCTGCACATTCACCCGTCATGCGCGACGTGATCGCCAAGGCGAAGGCGGGCACGCCCGTGCTCGGCATCTGCAATGGCTTCCAGATTTTGTGCGAGTCGGGCCTCCTGCCCGGCGTCCTCATGCGCAACGCCTCGCTCAAGTTCGTCTGCCGCGACGTCCATCTCAAAGTCGAGCGCGCCGATACCATGTTCACGTCCGCCTACGCGAAAGGCGCCGTCATCCGCGTGCCTGTCGCACATGGCGATGGCAACTACTTCACCGACGCCGAGACTCTCGCCCGCCTGGAAGGCGAAGGCCGCGTCGCCTTCCGCTATTGCGACGAGAAGGGTGCCGTTACAGCCGCAGCGAACCCGAATGGTGCGCTCGCCAACATTGCCGGCATCGTCAACGAAACCGGCCGCATACTGGGTATGATGCCTCATCCCGAGCGGCTTTATGAATCCGCACTCGGCGGCACCGACGGCCGCGGCATGTTCGAAAGCATCGCGACCGCGCTGGCTGCTTGAGCAAAGCGCGTCTTTTCAGACCGAAGCAAGACCGCGCCTCACGCCGCTCGTCCAAGCCGACGCCGCCGGCATCAGAAATCCGATGTCGCTTTGCGTCGTCACGAACGTCGCGCCCCGCTTGATAGCGGCGACCTGCCTCTCGACATCGCGGTTCCCACCGCAACCCGCGAACTTGCCGTTGGCCCTGGCTACACGGATCACGTGATCCTGCGCCGCGACGATCTCGGGATCGTCGAACTTTCCGGGCTTGCCCATGTTCGCGAGCAGATCATTCGAGCCGACGTGCAGGACGTCCACGCCCTCGAGCTTCGCGATTGCCTCCGCGTTCGCCAGCCCTTCCAGCGTCTCGATCATCACCACGACCAGCGTCTGCGCGTTGATCTCCGGCACGCATTGCGACAGCGGCACGCCCTTGCAGTCGTATTGCGGAAAGCTCGCGCCGACGGAGCGCTTGCCGATCGGCGGAAACTTGCACAGATCGACGGCGCGCCGCGCATCCTCCGCCGTGTTCACGTCGGGAAACACGATCCCCGTCGCGCCGTTGTCGAGCAGCATCGATACATCGGGATCGCTCACGCCACGCACACGCACGAGCGGCGCGATCCCCAACGCCAGCGCGACGTTGCAGAGGTTCGCGATCGTTTCCAGATTGAAGATCGCGTGCTGCACGTCGATGAAGATGAAATCGTGCCCCGTCGCCCGCGCGATCCGAACGATGTCGGCGGAGCGCCCGAGCCGCACCGGCATGCCCAGCGCGACATCTCCCGCTTCGAGCCGCGCCTTCACGGGATTGGCAAGCTGGCTGTTGTTCGGGCTGTTGTTGGTCACACGTCGCTCCTCGTCCGCAGTGGTACGCTTCTCCACTCCCCTCGATGGGGAGGGGTCGGAGGTGGGGTGCAGCAAGCAAACCATTAGAAGCCGCACACATCCTCGGCAACCCGCACTCTCTTCTCGCTTGATCGGTGCGCCCGCCGAGGCCAAGATCACACCAACAAAAGTTGGAGGAAACCCATGGCCGCACGTCGCGCAGCGCTCGCGAGCGCATTTGCCGTCGCTGCAAGCGCAATTCCCGCCGCCGCTCAGGATGCAGGCGCCGAAATCTTCAAGGGGAAACAGATCTCGATCCTCGTCGGCTTCTCGCCGGGCGGCAGTTCGAGCCTCTACGCCCAGGCGCTCACCCGCGTGATGGGACGCCACCTGCCCGGCAATCCCGTCGTCATCGTCCAGCACATGCCAGGCGCCGGCGGCCTCACCGTCATCAATCACCTCGTCGCCAACGCCCCGCGCGACGGCACCGTCATCGCCACCACCAGCCGCACGTTCGCGCTCGAGCCCCTGCTCGGCAACAAGAACGCGCGTTTCGACACGTTGAAGCTGAACTGGCTGGGCACGGCCAACGTCGAATCCACCACCTGCATTCTCTGGCACACCGCGCCGGCAAAGACGCTCGCCGAAGCGATGCAGCACGAGGTGATCGTCGGCGGCACCGGCGCGGAAGCCTCCGAAGTCGTGTTCTCGCGCGCCGCCAACAAGCTCAACGGCACGAAATTCAAAGTCGTCCTCGGCTATCCCGGATCGACCGAGATGCTGCTCGCGATGGAGCGCCAGGAGACGCAGGGCTTCTGCGGCATCGGCTGGACCTTCGTCAAATTGCGCAAGGGCGACTGGCTGCGCGACAAGAAGATCAACATCGTCTTCCAGATGGCGATGGAAAAGCATCCCGAGCTTCCCGACGTGCCATTGATCATCGACAGCGCCCGCACACCGGAGGATCGCAAGGTCTGGGAGTTCCTGCTTGCACCACAGGAGTTCGGCCGGCCGTTCGTCGCCCCGCCCGACGTGGCCCCCGAGCGCACCAAGCTGCTGCGTGACGCTTTCGAGAAATCGCTGAAGGACCCGGCCTATCTCGCCGAAGCCGAGAAGATGGGCATCGAGGTGCAATACCGCAGCGGCGAGCAGATCCAGAAGCTGCTGGAACGCGTCTACCAGACCCCCAAGGCCATCATCGACCGCGCCAAAGCAATATCGGAATAACCAAGTCACGAAAATTGAGGGGCTCAGGGCTACATCCGCTGTTCGCTGACATAGCTCATAGTGTTTCATCCCCCTCCTCTTGCGTCCCCGGCCAAGCGATCCGACCGATAGGTCGGAGTGCGCTGAGCCGGGGCATTGCCAAGAGATTTTCCGGGCAAGGCCCCGGGTCTACTCGCTCACGCGCTTCGCCCGGGGACGCGAGGGGATAGGTTTGCAACTCAATGTAAGCCCATATGGGAATACTCCCCCAAGCGGGTCCTGGGTGGCTGCCCAGTCGCGCAGCGAATTCACACGATCTCGTTTCTGAGCTTCGTCTCACCCCGCCACAAACGGTCGAGGTTCTCCATCAGGATATCGAGCACGTTGTCCTCATAGGCCTGCGTCTCGCCGGCCGTGTGCGGCGTGATCAGCGCGTTGTCGCAGGCCCAAAGCTGCGAGCCCGCCGGCAGCGGCTCCTCCACGGTCACGTCGATGCCGACCCCTCCGATGGCCCCCTTCTGCAGGGCCTCGATCAATGCGACCTCGTCCACCACGGCGCCGCGAGCGACGTTGACCAACAGCGCCGAGCGCTTCATCGCGCCGAACGCAGCAGCACCGATCAGACCCGTCGTCTCCGGCGTCAGCGGACACGTGAGCGCCACGACATCGGCCATCGGCAGGACATGCGCCATCTCCGCAATGGTTCGGACCTCATCCGCTGGACCAGACGCGCCGCCCGTGCTCCGACGTACACCAATCACGTGCATGTCGAACGCCTTGGCGAGCTTCGCCAGCCGCTGGCCGATCCGCCCATAGCCGACGATCAGCAGCGTCTTGCCTCTCAACTCGTCCTCGCGGGCTGGAATGTCGGCGATCATCGGACGCCAGTGCTTGGCGCGCTGATTGTCGCGTGCCACGTGAAGCTGACGTCGCAAACCCAGCATGAGCGCCATCGCGTGCTCTGCGACGGCAACCTCGTTGACGCCCTGCGCGCTCGCGAGCCGCACGCTCTTCGCGCGGAACATCGCCTGATCGTACTGGTTCACGCCAGCGCTGATCGACTGCACAAAGCGCAGCTTCGGCGCTTTGGCCAGCAGCTCGTTACGCCACATCCCCGAGACGACGAGTACGTCGGCTTCACCGATCCTCACTTCGAGTTGGGCAGAATTGCGCACCTCGAACGTATTGATCCCGGTGTTACGCACCTCAAAGCGCGCGCCGAGCTGGTAGGCGGCGTGCGCGAACCCGATCGTAAGTTTGTCCTTCGCCGGAAAAGGTCCCGTCGCCATATTGCTCATGCTCCCTGCGGGCGTCAGCCGCTGTTACTGCGCCTTGATCTTCGCGGCCTGGATGACCTTGCGCCACGTCTCGAGCTCGGCGGCGATCTGCTTTCCGAACGCTTCAGGCGTGCTGGCGACAGGATCGAAGCCGACCTTGGCGAGCCGCTCGCGCATATCCGCCTGTCCGATGACCTCGACCAGCTCCTTGTTGAGCCGCACGATGATCGCGGCTGGCGTCTTGGCTGGAGCCATCACACCGACCCAGATGTCACCGACGATGTCGGCATAGCCGGCCTCTGTCGTGGTGGGGACATTCGGCAACTGTGCGGACCGGGCTTTGGAGGTCACGGCCAGCGCCCGCAACTGCCCACCTTCGATCTGAGAGAAAGCCGAAGCGACCGTACTGAACCCAACCGGCGTGTGCCCGCCGATAACAGAAGCGATCGCGGGCCCCGCACCGTTGAAAGGCACGGCCACCATGTCGGGCGCATAGCCCAGCCTGAATTGCTCGCCCAACAGATGCCCCGGCGTTCCCGCGCCGCCGTGCGCATAGTTGTACTTCCCCGGATTAGCCTTGATGAGATCGACCAGTTCCTTAAGCGACTTTGCCGGAACCGTCGGCGTTACCGAGATCACGTGCGTACCCGAGACCGCCAGCATCACCGGCTCGAAATCCTTCACCGCGTCATACGGCACCGAGGCGAACAGCGACGGGTTGATGGTGAGTGTGCTGAACGCCATGAACAGCGTGTGCCCGTCTGGCTCGGCTTTCGCCGCCTGCGCCGTCGCGATGTTGCCGGACGCACCAGCGACGTTCTCGACGTAGAAGTTCTGCCCCAGTCTCTGCGTCAGCTTTTCAGCAGCGATGCGCGCGAATACGTCGACCGTACCGCCCGGCCCGAACGGCACGATCATGCGGACCGGCTTCGATGGATATTGCTGTGCCTGCGCGCCGTGGAGTCCAGATCCCAGCACGGCCACCCCGGCAACGGATGCCGCGAGAAACTTCATCATCACTGTCATGTCCATCATCTCCGTCATCCAATCCCGAACACGCGTTTCGCATTACCGCCCAGGATCAGCGCTTTGTCAGCGTCCGAAATCGGTAGTTGCGTCACATGACTGGGATCTCCATGCCCGATGTAAGGATAATCCGTACCGAACATCATCCGTTCCGGCCCGACCATGCGGTGTGCCAGCATCTGTGCTTCGATGGAATATGAGCAACTGTCGTAATAGAGCTGCTTCATGAATGTGCTGGGCAGCCGCGAAATGTCTTTCCGGCAATCGGGAAAAATCCGGTAGCCGTTGTCCAGTCGCTCCATCAGCATCAGCAGAGCCGCGCCGGTGTGCGCGACGATGTAGGGGAAGTTCGGATAGCGCTCGAAAATCCCCGCGTAGATCATCCGCGTCAGCGCCACAGTCGTCTCGAACATGAAGCCGACCCGGATCGGCAGCTCGTATTCGTCGAGACCTTCGGTATTCGCCGGATAGACCGGATGCTCGACGACGGGAACGCACAGCTCGTCGAGCCGCGCCCACACCGGCTCCAGCGATTTGTGATTGAGTGGGATTTTGTCGAGGCTGGAACCCATCGCGATGCCGCAGAACAGCGGATGCGACCGAACCCTGTCGAGCTCCGCCATGGCGGCGGGAACATCCGCGAGCGGCAGCGACGCGAGCCCGCGATATCGATCCGGACGGCGCTCGCAAAACGTGAATATGTCGTCGTTCAGCCGCCGCGCGAGATCGATCTGCATCGCCGGCGAGAACACGTGCACGTTCGGCGACGTCAGCGACATCAACCTCATGTCGATGCCCTTCGCATCCATGTCACGCACACAGTGATCGGGATCGAACCAGATCTCCCGGCGCCACGCGTAGCTGGTGTTGCCGAACCGCAGCTCGCTCGCCCCGGGTTCGGTCTGCCGCACAGTGATCCCGGGTATCGTCAGAATGGCATCGTAGAATCGCTCATTGACGAAATGCGCGTGCACGTCGATCCGCATCGGCTATCCTCACCGCAAGCTCCACCCCCTAGTATGCCACAGCCATTGCGGGACAAAGCCGCAAAATTCGCCGAATACTGCACGGATACGCGCGAGCACCGATCGGAGCGCCTAGAACACGATGCCCCTCACCATCCGCTTTCACGAAACCGGCGGCCCCGACGTTCTTCGTCTCGAAGACGTCGAGCTGCTGCCTCCGGCCCACGGCCAGCTCCGGCTGCGCCAGACTGCCGTCGCCGTAAACTTTCGCGATGTCCTCATCAGGCGCGGCGGCCATACACCACCGCCGCTGCCATCGGGCCTCGGCATCGAGAGCGCTGGCATCGTCGAAGCGGTCGGCCCGGACGTCACCGACTTCGCCGTCGGCGATCGCGTCGCCTGCGTCGCCGGACCAGACGGCGCCTATGCTCAGGCGCGCAATGTTCCGGCCACACGCGCGGTGCACCTTCCCGTGGGCATCGACGACATCACCGCCGCAGCGATGATGGTACGCGGCATGACGGCCCGCTACCTCCTGCAAGAAACCTACCGCGTGAAAGCCGGCGACACGATCCTCGTCCACGCCGCAGCGGGTGGCGTCGGTCTCATCTTGTGCCAATGGGGCAAGCATCTCGGCGCCACTGTAATCGGAACCGTCGGCAGCGACGACAAAGCCGCGATCGCCCGCGCCCATGGCTGCGACCATGCGATCGTCTACACCCGGGAAGACGTACCACCGCGCGTCCGCGAAATTACCGGCGGCAAGGGCGTTCCCGTCGTCTATGACTCGGTCGGCCGCACGACGTTCGAGGGGTCCCTCATGAGCCTTTCAACACGCGGCGTGCTCGCCTCCTACGGCGAAGCATCGGGCGATCCAGATCCCGTGCCGCCGCGTCGTCTGGGCCAACTCGGCTCACTGTTCCTCACCCACCCGAGCCTGGGAAACTACACCACGACGCGTGAGGATCTGCTCGCGACCACGAACGATCTGTTCGACGTCGTCGCCAGCGGCGCGGTGAAGATCGAGGTTACCCGAACCTATCCACTCGCCGACGCCTCGCGCGCCCACGAAGATCTCGAAAACCGCCGCACCACCGGCTCGATCGTTCTGTTGCCGTGAGTGCTGTTCTCGGCGACCTTCCAGACCCATCGGTCCGTATCTTTATCCCCCGGGCTCATCCGCGGAGACCGGCTCCCTGCGCCGCCTGCCTCACCCCAACTCGATGATCTGCTCGGGGAACTTGTGTAGCCGCTCGCCAGGACCGTCTTTGCCGATGATGTAATTGTCGCATACCCACGACATGATCCCGCGGTGCACGTAAGTCGGATGCACCACGATGTTGGTATCCGCCTCGATCGGTAACGGCTCGTCGCTGCGGATCAGGGGACGCTCGACGAGATCATATCCTTGCCCGTGACAATAGAGGCGTGCTTCCTCCGGGCGCTTGTTCTTCTTCATGAAGGCATTGTATTGATCCCAGATCTCCTTACACGGCGTGCCGGGCTTGAGCAGGTTCAGCGTGAACCGGCGTGCCTCCAGGCAGAACTGGAACTCGTCCTTCAACTCCGCCGACGCCTTTCCCAAAACGCAGGTGCGACCAAGCTCGGTATACATCCCTCCCGGGCCGCTATCTTCGACGAGCAGCGTGAAATAGTCGCCCTCACGGATCACGCGGTTCTGATAATGCCGCTGGCCGAACACGGCGGCCTCGCCCAGCGGCGCCGACGCACAAAGATAGATGCCGTTTTCGCTACCGTGCCGCTGGCTCCATTCTTGGGCGATGGCCGCCACATCGCGATCCCGCATGCCCGGCTCTATCGCCCCGAACGCCGCCCTCATCGCGCCGTCCTGCATCGCCGCAGCACGGCGCACCAAGTCCTGCTCTTCCTCGCTCTTTATGATCTTGATCCGATCAACGAGGTCCGTCGCATCGACGAACTTCGCCTGCGGGAATTCCTTGCGAACGTAGTCCACCACCGCTGCCGACATCTGGTACACACCGACGAGCCCGATCGTTCCGCTCGCATAGCGCTGCAAGCCCTTCGCCGCCAACTCCGCGTCATAGGGCGCGGTGTAGTGGCACGACGAATAGCTCGGCGTCGTCAGCCACAGCTTCACTCCACGCCTGATGCCATCGCCTTCGTGCGGCAGCGTCTTCGCCATCCCGAACGGGCCCTGGCTCACCAGCGTCATGTCCTCGTCTTGGGCGAATACGATCGTCTGCGGATAGCCGTTCGTTGCCGGCAGATCCGTGAACCACTTCACATAGCCGCCCATGTGATCGTTGTTGTTCTGCATCAACAGCGCATCGATCTTCGCAGCCTTCATCGCGGCACGGACGGCCTTCCACCGCCGCTCCAGCTCCTTCATCGAAATCGGCGTCTGCAGGCGCGGCGAAAGCTCGGTCATAGCGTCCTCTGAATCATTGTTCGTCTTCGGTGGCTTCATTGGGCGCACGCGTTAGCGCACGCGGCAAAGCTGAATAGTCGGCAGCCTATTTGGCGAGAGACCGCAATCGCTCGATCACCTCCGGCGGCGCGGCGTGGGCCCGGTCGATGAGCGCGTTGATCGTGGCCCCGTCGACGGGATCGATCTCGACCCTTTCCCGGCCCGCATGCGCCAGGAATTCCTTGTCCTTCATCGTCGCGTCGAACGCCGCCCGGAGCACCGCCACCCGGTCCGCCGGCACCTTCGGCGCCACCATGAAGGGCCGCCCCATCACCTGCTCGACGAACCCGATCTCGAACAGCGCCTTGTCCGCGGGCTTGTCGAGTAACTCCAGGATAGTCGGCACATTCGCAAACGCCGCATCCCGCTTCATGCCCATCTGCAGCACGATGTTGGCTGTCCCGCTCGTGAGCCACGGCGCGATGCGCGAGCGAAATGCCGCCGACGAGCCCCTGGATATGTGACCGTCCACCTCGTGCCGCTCGACCGCCAGCAATGCCGCCTGCGAGCCTTGATAGCCTTCGACCGATTTCAATCGCGTACCGAACGTCGCATTGAGCATCCGCGAGTAGATCGAAGTCGGCGAGTTCGACGCCGTCGAACTCAGGGCAATCTCGCGCCCCTTGAGATCGGCGGCCGACTTGACCCCGGTCTTGGCATTGATGATGACGAGACCCACTTCCTGCTGTGGCGACCCCAGCCAATGGAACTGCTGCGGATCGAATTGAACAGCCGCCTTGTCGAAATCGTAGATCCGGACAAGCCCCGCATTCCTCGATAACCCACCGATGACCGAACCGTCCTGCGGCGCGACGCTGCTGAGGTAATTGGCGGCCCGCAGCCCCTCGGCGCCGACCATGTTCTGCACTACGATCGACGGCTCGCCTGGAAGATGACGCGGCATGTGCAGAGCGATCAGGCGGGCGTACTGATCGTAACCGCCGCCCGGCGAGGCAGCCGTGATCAGCGTCAGCCTCCGCCCCTTGTAGAATTCGGCCGGCGACTGCGCATCGGCAGCGTCGAAAGATGCCATTACAAAAACTGCCGAAAGCAAACCCACGACGGCTCGTCGCGAATAGTCCCGCGAAACGGGCGAACCGGCATTACAAATCATCACGACTTCCTCCCCGTTTTCAACGCATCGATGATTTCCTGAGTGTGCTCGCCCAACTCCGGCGACACCGAGCGGATCGTCGGCGGCGTGCCCGACATCCGCAGCCCCCCGCGCACGAGCCCGACCTTCCCGAGTGTCTTGTGCGAAACGTCCACCCGCATACCCAGGTGCTCGACCTGCGGATCGGCGAACACGTCGGCGAAGTTGTTCAGCGGGGCTGCCGGCACGTCCTCGGCCAGAAGCTTCTCGATCCATACCGTACGCGACGCCGCCGTGAAGATCGCGGACAGTTCCGCATGAAGCTCGTCGTAGTTACGGCTCCGCGCATCTCGTGCAGCAAAGCGTACGTCTGTGAGCCACTCCGGCTTCACGACGACGCGAACGAGACCCTCCCAGAATTTCTGCGGCGACGACAGATGGATTACGAACGGCCGGCCGTCGCCCGCCACGAACGCGAATACCTGCGCGCGATGCGTGCGCGTCGCCCGGCTCGGCGTCTTCCCGTTCTCGAAATAGTTGGCGGCGTTCTCACCGCAGAACGAAAGCGTCGCCTCCAGCAGCGAGGTATCGATCCGCTGCCCGACGCCATTCACCCCTCTCGCAACGAGCGCGGCCAAAACGCCTTGCGCCGCGACCATTCCCGCCAGATGATCCGACAGCGATATCCCTATCGGACGCGGATCATCCATGTCCGTCAGCAGACTGAGAAGACCGCTCGCCGCTTGCCCGACCGTGTCATAGCCCGACCGCTTCGAATAAGGCCCCGTGTCGCCAAAGCCTGTGATCGCACAGTAGATCAGCTTTGGATTTTCGACTTTGAGCGACTCATAGCCAAGCCCCAAGCGCTCCATCGCACCGCTGCGGAAATTCTCGACGATGACATCAGCACTGGCGGCAAGCAGCCGTGCATCCGCCTTACCTTGCCCCGTCTTGAGATCTAGCGCGACGCTCTTCTTGTTCCGATTGACCGAGCCGAACGTCGGGCTGTAGGCGACACGTCCCCAGCTCCGGAACGGATCCCCCTTCTCCGGGCTCTCCACCTTGATCACCTCGGCGCCGAGATCGCCGAGCATCATACCCGCGTAAGGGCCCGAGACGTAGCTCGCGAACTCGACGACGCGAATACCTTCCAGTGCTCCAGCCACGGCGCTCCCCACGACCTCTTTTCGTTGGAGCGACTGTAGGCCGGCCGGTCGCGACCGCAAAGCCCCGTCGTCACGGCTTCAGCGTTGTCTCCGGTCGTACTTCGCAAGCACAGCCTGCGCCCGCTCGAGCGTGGCATCGGCGATCGCTGCGTGCCCTTCTGCCGTCGGATGGAACGCGCCGGAGTACGTCGCCGCGAGCAGCAGCTGGAACCACTGGACGCTCTCGAGCTTCAAGGCCTTCAGGAGTATACCCTGCGCGACATGGAAATTACCCGTCATGAACGCATCATTGGGCGTGCGGAACCAACGCTGCCGCGAGGCATAAGCCTGGAAATCAGCGGGGTTGTAGGGCTCCCAGCTACCGTTGACGCGGCGCGGCATACGCAGATCGTCGACGCTCGATAGCGCGTTCTCCGCCCAGCCCGCACAGATGCCGCGTCCGAGAAACTGATCGCGATGCCGCTCGACGAACGTCCAGCCGTGCTCGCGCGCCGACGCCCGCATGACCCGTTGGAGACGATCCGCGGCCCGCTGGCTCTCCCGCGCTTTCGCCGCCGACAAACGAAAATCCGGCACGACCTCCATGCCGGCAGCACTGTCGGGACAGACCGCGCGTCCATCTTCGAGAAGCGCCATCGCTGGATAGGCGGTCAGGACGATGCGGTCGCTCTCGTTCCACGGCAGATGCAGAAGATTGTGAAACGCGCGGTTCAGCGACTTGTAACGCTCGTCCAGTACATCGAGCGCTGCAGTCGCTTGCCGCTCGCCGTGCACCTGCCCCATCCAGCCGCCGAGCCGGCGCAGATTGGTATCATCCGACAACACGGCATTCGCGACGAGACGCGCGAAGCCCACGTCGTTGCCGCCGATCGACATGAGGATGAGATCGATCTTGCGCGCGTTGTCCTGCGGGCACTTGTGCAGCACGAGCCCGCCCTGCAGCGCCTCGATCTTGCCGTTCATGTGATAGGCTTCGGGCAGGTCCTGCGCCGGCGCATCGAAGCTCCCGCACTGCGCGATCGCCACCGCCGAGATCTGCGAATACTCCGGCGGCACCGGTACCCACTCGTTGCCTTTGTAGCGCAGGAAAAATCCGTGCACGACTTCCGCACCCGAGCACGCCACGCCGACGTACGTCACCGCACGATGCGGATCTTCGACCGAAAGCTGCAATGCCGCCCGCAATTGATAGGAATAGAGTGATCGATGGCACGCTTGGTCGAGCCAGCGCGCATTGTTGGCGATGAAGTCGCGGTCACCGATCTGGCGCCAGTTGCCGGCCCGGGCCGGATAGCCGACCGGCTGTGCGAGAATACTGCGCTTGGGATCTTGCCGACCGTAGTCGGCGACGCGCTCGCGCGAGAATCTGACGGGCACGTCCGGATTGCCTTCCCCACTACCGAAACTGTCGCCCATACCGACCACGAATAGGTCGCGAACGCGGATATCCTGTTCGGCGACCTCACGCCCATCTATCTCGACACTGAGCGTCAACCCGACGGGGTAGGGAACCTGCACCTCGACAGGCTTATCGCAGGATTGCTTGACGACGACCCCACGCTCGCTGTTCCGACCCTTCGGCGTTGCGTGCCAGACGCAGGCCGCTCGCTGGGCATCACCGAACGGGCCCAATTCCGCGACGATCCTATGGCTGTCGGGCTGCGCATAAGGCTTGCCGTCCGGGCAGACGTGTTCGTTCTTGGCCGAGTTCCAGCACGGCCGGCCCTCCAAGGATGCCGCCCATCCCTCGGGATGCCGGGAAGCGAGCGCGCGCTCGGCACTCAAAATCGGCGTTCGCCGTTGCTCCGGCGTGAGCGCAACCCAGGTAGCGCGATGCACGTCGGTGTCGCGCGGGTTGGAGAAGAAGCGGAACGTATTGCGGACACGCCACTCGATCTTGAGACCATCGGGAACTTCGACCGTCCGGCTGCTCGTCGCTCCCTCGTCCGCCCTGTCGCGGGCAGCATCACCCGTGCCGCCTTCGGCCGCCGCAGGAAGGATGAACGCAGGGCTGGCGATGAAGACCGCCAACCCGACACCACCGATCAATCGGAGCACGACATTCATGTTGCTCATCCCCTCACAATTGATCGCCGGCGCAAGGCGCCTATGGAACATGGCCGCGTGCGTACTATCGCGGTTGGCGCCCGCCCGGCACGGCCCGGCTCAAATACGGCCTGTCCGGCTCGCCCGCCAGATCCGCCAGACCCGCGTCAGCGGCGCGATATCCAACGCTTGCAGTGCCGCGATTTCACCCGTCTTGCTCGCCTTCAAATAGGGCCGAACCAGGGCGATGGGTAGGACCGCGAGCCGAACGAGACGATCCGCCTCTTGAAAACGCCGAGCAAGCAACTTCAGCCGAGCCTCGATTGCCACAGCCACGTCGATCTGGATGCTGCGCCAGGCAGCACGGGCTTCCTCGCTGCCGACGAGATCAGCCGCCGGATCGACCGCCAGACCGTGTGACAGACCGTGTGACAGACCTTGCGCCAAACCCTGCGCCTCCAGCAGACGCCACGGCAGTACGATCCGCCCTTGCGCCAGTTCCGCCGGCGCCTCGATCAGGCAGCGCGCTAACCCGTAGACGACGCCCGCCTCGGCCAGCAGGGCCGGCGGCGTGCCCCGCCCCCCGAGCAACCGCCACGCCATCTCGAACAAACCGCCGTCGTACGCCGCAAGATGGGCGGCCAGCGCATCGAGATCGCCGAACGGCCGGTCGTCGAGCCGCAGCACCTGAGCATCGAGCACGCGATGGACGAGCTCGATCGGCACATTTTTCCGCCGCAACGCTGCAGAAACAGCATCCGCGATCGGATTGCCGGTCGCTTCGGCACCCGCCCCGACTGCCGCATCGAGCGCATCGCGCCACCACTGCAGGCGGATCTCACCGATCAACGGCTGGCTGACATCGCCTGGAATACGCGCGATCTCTCCCGCGAAGGCCGCGAGCGCCAACAAATCATCGCGCTCATCTGAAGGCGCAAGCAGCGAAGAAAGATAGCGGTCCCGCTCGAAAGCCCGCGCCGCGCTGCAGACGATGTCGGCCTGCGAAATGCCCCCTTGCTGTCCGCCAACTTCGGTCAATGACAACTCCACGACGGTTCGCCCGCGGCGCCGTCCTCCCTCAACTATGTGACGCCGCAACCATCGCCAGGGTCACCGGCACCGACAGCACGAGATTCCATCGGGCATACGTCGCAACCTTCGCGCGCGCCGCCGCCACCTCCTCGGCCGTTCCCTTCTCGATGCCCAGCACCAGCCGCAGTCCCGGCCAAATGAACATGTGCACGAACATGTACATCGCCATCGCCGCCAGCACGCCCACCCACATCAGGATGTTCCGTGACGTCGGAATGAACACCGCCGACGCATAAACGAGGCTGCTGCCGACATACCCGCTCGTCACGAGCAACACCGCCCCTGTCACCACAGTCAGGTGCGACGCATGCCGGAACGTGGCCGCCACTCGCGGCACGATGTGCTTCATGATCGCACCGCGGGCGGGCTGGTCGGCCTCCGCAACCGCCACGAGTTGGATGAAGTTCACGAACCAAACCATACCCAGCCATACGATGGCAGCACCGATGTGAAGCCACCGCACAAGTAACGCAACAAGCCCGACACCATCGATTCCGCTGCCAGTCAGCGCCACCACCAGCAGCACGAGCGCCGCCGCGGTCCCAAACGCCAGAGCCTTGCCCGGCGATCCCAACAACCCGCTCATTTAAGTCTCCAACTTGTTTCGCCGGTGCAGAACTGTCCGACGGACTTCAATCGACCGCGATAAGAGCCGCGCCGACCCGTCGCTGTTCGGCAAGCAATATGTTGTATGTTCGCGCCGCCGCACCCGTCGTCATGCTTTCGAGCACGATGCCAGCAGCCTCGAACGACCTTTTGATCTCGCGCGACGGGAAAACGTGCGCGGCCCCTGTCCCGAGCAGCAACACCCCGAGGTTTTCGCGGTCTTCGAACACGCGGGCGAAATGCTCGATCGCCAGCTCGCATGGATCTCGCGGCTCCCACGCCCAGACGCCGCTCGGAAGCAACAGCAGCGACCCCCGATGGCTCATGTCCGCGAAACGGAACCCCCCGTTGCCATAAGCATCGATCGGCGACCGGCCGGGAAAGTGACCTTCGACCCGCGAAGACTGATCCACCGGCGACGCCATTTCGATCCGCCTCCAGTGCATACACCCGAGCCGTGCGATCGCGATCAGACGCGCGCCTTGTTGCCGTTCGACGGCACGTTATCGCTCCAATCCCGCTTCACGCCGAGATAGTCGAGGACCGGCGCCGAGATGAAGATCGACGAATACGTACCGACGACGATGCCGAACAGCATCGCGAACGAGAAATTGTGAATAACGGCACCGCCGAACATGTAGAGAACGATCAGAACCATGATCGTCGTCGTACCCGTCAGTACCGTCCGCGACAGCGTCTCGTTGATCGACAGGTTGAGCAACTCGTTGAGCGGCATCCGCTTGAACTTGCGCAAATTCTCGCGAATTCGATCGGCCACGACGACGGTATCGTTCACCGAGTAGCCAAGGATCGTGAGCAGCGCGGCAACGATCGATAGATCGAATTCGAGTTGAAAGAGCGAGAAGATCCCCGCCGTCAGCAGCACGTCGTGCAACAGGGCGACGACCACCCCGACCGCGAACTGCCATTCGAACCGGAACCAGACATAGGCGATAATCGCGAGAATCGAAGAGAGTACGGCGATCAGACCGGTCATGCGGAGCTCTGCGGAAACGGCCGGCCCGACCACCTCGACGCGCCGCTGGATGAACCCGTCGCCGAGCGAGGCGACGACTTTCTGCAGAGCCTCCTGCTGCTTCACTTCACCGTCCCGGGCGTCCTTGCCCGTCTGTTGTTCTACGCGGATCAGGACATCTGTCGGCGCCCCGAAGGTCTGGATCTGCACCTCCCCGAGCCCGAGCTTGCCGAGCCGCGATCGCAGTTCTGTGACATCGGCAGGCCCGGACTTGGACTGCACCTCGATCATGGTGCCGCCCTTGAAGTCCACGCCATAATTGAAACCACGCACTCCGATGACGACGAGCGACAGCACCATCGCCACGACCGAGCCCCAGAAGCACACGCTCTTGAAGCGCATGAACGGCAGCATCGTCCCGTGCGGGAAGAAATCGAAGCCTTTGAAGTTCGGCACCAGCATCTTGTTTCGCTTCTATCGAGTTGGTTCGAGGCGATGCGATCTCACACCGGCACTTCGATTTTCTGGGACTTCGCGCGCGCCGACTTCAGCCACAACGACACGAGCAATCTCGTCACCGTGATCGCCGTGAATACCGACGTGAAGATACCGAGGGTCAGTGTGACCGCGAACCCGCGGATCGGACCGGACCCGAGCCAGAACATGATGATCGCGGCGACGAGCGTCGTGAGCTGGCTGTCGGCGATGGCGACCATGGCGCGATTGAAGCCCGCATCGATGGCCGCGATAGCCCCCTTGCCGGCCCGCAACTCCTCCCGGATACGCTCGTAGATCAGCACGTTGGCGTCGACCGCCATGCCGATGGTCAGAACGAGACCTGCGATGCCGGGCAGCGTAAGCGTCGAGCCGATCACCGACATCAGGGCGACGATCATCAGGCCGTTCACCAGCAGGGCGATCGCAGCGAAGATACCGAAGGTCCCGTAGGCAACGACAGTCATGACGATCGTCGCCGCCGAACCGATACCGAATGCCCGCATGCCCGCATCGACCGAGTCCTGGCCGAGGCTCGCTCCAACCGTCCGTTCTTCCACGATCGTGAGCTTTGCCGGCAGCGCGCCCGAGCGCAGCTTGATGGCGAGATCGTTGGCGCTCTCGACGGTGAAGTTACCCGAGATCTGGCCCGAGCCACCGAGGATCTCGGAGCGGATCACGGGTGCCGACAGCACCTTGTCGTCGAGCACGATCGCGAACGGCCGGCCGATATTGTCCTGCGTGAAGCGGCCGAAAACCCTGGCGCCCTTCTGGTTGAACCGGAAGTTGATCACCGCCTCGTTGGTGCGGCTGTCGAAGCCCTGCTGCGAATCGACGAGATCCTCACCCTGGACGATCGGGATTTCCTGCAGCAGATAGCTGGCAGCGCCGCCACGATCGGCATTGGCGTCACCGGGAAAGATCTTGAACCCTGCAGGCATCCGCCCTTGCTGGGCCTGATCGGGCAGGATGCTCTCGTGCACCCGATGGAACGTGAGCTTGGCCGTGGAACCGATGACTTCCTTCAGCCGGGCAGTGTCGTCGAAGCCGGGAACCTGAACCAGTATCCGATCCCGGCCTTGCCGAACGATGCTCGGCTCGGTCGTGCCGAGACTGTCGATACGCCGACGGACCGTCTCGAGCGCCGCGCCGATGGCGCTGGTGATCCGATCGTTGAAACCGGCATCGGTAGGGGTCAGGGTGATCAGGCTGCCCTCGGACTTCACCTCGAGGGAATTGGTCTGCGTGCCCATCAGCGCACTGCCGATCTGGGTATTCAGCTTGCGAACCTCGACCAACGCCTTCTCGACATCGGCCGCGTTGACCAACCGCACGTTTACATTGTTGTTGGCGACACCGACGCCGCTGAACGCGATCTTGGCGTCACGCAATTGCCGCCGCGCATCCTGCTGCGTGTTGACCAGCCAATCCTTGCGGAGGCTTTCGACATCCATAGCCAGCAGCAAGTGCGCGCCGCCTTTGAGATCCAACCCCAGCGCAACCTGTTTCTTGGGAAGGAAATTCGGCCAACCGGCCACGGTCTCCTTCGAAAAGAAATTCGGTAACGCGTACAATAGGCTCGCAAGGCACGCGAGTGCGATGAGAGCTGTTTTCAGGGGCGAGAATTGCAGCATGAAGATACCTACTTGGGTTCCATCACCCGGATGTCGAGGGGCGACGGCAGAAGCAGGAGGCGGGGAAAGCGCATCAGTCGCGCTCCACTCACCTCACCGCACGAGGACTGCAGCGCCGATCAGGTCGCGTCCTTGACAGCCTCGCCCTTGGCGCGCACCTCCGAAATCATGTGCCGGACCACGCGAACCCGCGTATCCGAAGCGATCTCGACCTCGATCTCCCGGTCGTCGATCACTTTGGTGATCTTGCCGATGATTCCGCCTGACGTGACGACCGTGTCGCCGCGCCGCACGTTAGCCAGCAGCTCCCGGTGCTGCTTCATTCGCTGCTGCTGCGGACGGAACAAAAGGAAATAAAAGATGATGAACATCAGTACGATGGGCATCAACTGCACGAGGAAGTCGGTGCTTCCGCCGGCGGCGGTCTGAGCAAAGGCCGGAGTTATGAACATGCTATTCTGTTCCTTGCGAGGAGACGGCTTCGAGACGACGCGAGGCCCGCCGCGGATGGCAAAACACTTGCCTTCCGGCGTCGCGGTACCCCCTGTGAATCCGTGGGCAATATAGTGTCGCGCCCCCGTAAAGCAAACCATTCCCACCGGATCGCCGCTCCACGTCCATCGGACCATTATCTGCCACATCGATGTCCCACGCCCGAACCCCTTCCCCAGATGGGTACAGTCCAGGATAAGCATCGCTGATACTTCGACACGGTCGAATATCGACGGGAGACGGACCATGCCTCGAAACGACATGCCGACGTTGGACGCCCTCCTCCCCCCGGCGATGGCGCTGGCCTGCGAAACTGCTGGCGTTGCCAAGGCGGGACGTGATGCGATTGCCCTCTTGACGCTCGGCATTCTCGCCGGAGCGTTCATCGCGTTCGGCGCGATCTTCATGACCACGGTACTGACGGGCGCCGACGATATGCCGTGGGGCGTCGCGCGGCTGCTCGCCGGCATCGTCTTTTCGCTCGGCCTGATCCTCGTGATCGTCGGCGGCGCGGAACTCTTCACCGGGGATAGCCTGATGGTCGTCGCCTACGCCAGCGGGCGGATCGATACACCAGCACTTCTGCGCGTCTGGACCTTCGTCTATCTCGGCAACATCATAGGCGCGCTTGCCACGGCGGCCTTGATGTTCCTTGCCGGCCAGCACGGCTTTTCCGACGGCGCTGTCGGCCGGACGGCGTTGTCGATCGCCTCGGCGAAGGCAACTCTCCCGACAGTGCAACTCTTCTTCCTCGCCGTGCTCTGCAACGTGCTCGTCTGCCTGGCCGTCTGGATGTCGTTCAGCGCGCGCAGCACCGCAGACAAGGTCGCCGTGATCGTGCCCCCGGTCGCCGCATTCGTGGCAGCCGGCTTCGAGCACTCGATCGCGAACCTCTACCTGCTGCCCTATGCGTTGATGATCAAAGCTTGGGCCGGCACCGAGTTCTGGACCGCCATCGCCCAGACGGCAGCCGACCATCCCGTGCTGACGCTGCGGGCAACCCTCCACAACATCGCCGTCGCCACGGTCGGGAACCTCGTCGGCGGCAGCCTGATGGTCGGCGCCGTCTACTGGTTCATCTACCTGCGCCGCCGCGGGTGACGGCAGGTCGCCCCTCGTCTATACGAACCGATCCGCACCGCCCCGGCCGTGCCCCGCCCCAACAACACATGCCCCGCCAAAGATGACCGACACAGACCTGCTTGCCCGAATCGCCGCCGCCCTGGAGCGCATGTCGCCTGCGCCACCGAAGGCCCCCGAGTTCGACGCCGCGGATGCCTTCGTCTGGCACGCAGATCCGGAAGGCTTCGAGCCGGTGCCGCACGTGAACCGCGTGCCACTCTCGCTCCTGAAGGGCATCGACCGCGCAGCCGAACAGCTACTCGCCAACACCGACCGCTTCGCCCAAGGCCTGCCCGCGAACAACGCCCTCCTGTGGGGCTCGCGCGGCATGGGGAAGAGTTCGCTGGTGAAGGCCGCCCACGCCGAAGTCTCGGCGCGCGAAAAGTACCTCAAGCTCGTCGAGATCCATCGCGAGGACATCTCGAGCCTGCCCCGCTGCCTCGGCTATCTCCAGGCCAGCAAAGCGCGCTTCATCGTCTTCTGCGACGACCTCTCCTTCGACCACGACGACACCAGCTACAAGTCGCTCAAGGCCGTCCTCGAAGGCGGCATCCAGGGTCGGCCGACCAATGTCCTTTTCTACGCGACATCGAACCGGCGTCACCTCATGCCACGCGAGATGATTGAAAACGAGCGTGCAACCGCGATCAATCCCGCAGAAGCGACCGAAGAGAAGGTGTCGCTGTCCGACCGCTTCGGCCTCTGGCTCGGCTTCCACAACTGCAGCCAGGACGACTATCTCGCGATGGTCACAGCCTACGCCGAGCACTTCCACTTGAAAGCCAACGCCGAACAGTTACGGGGTGAAGCCTTGGAATGGAGCACCACCCGCGGCGCCCGCTCCGGCCGCGTAGCCTGGCAATACGTGCAGGATCTCGCGGGGCGGCTGGGCCAGCAACTTCAGACGTGAGGCCAAAGGGTGTGCAACCGCACCCCCAATCAATCTAGTGTGATTCAGTTGGAGAAGTCCGCTCGCAGATCTCGCTGCCATGTGTGCGGCGAACTTCCCGATCATCACACCAAGCCCCACTTTTCATTCCCGTGTCGCCGCCTGTAGCGTTGCGCGGATCTCCGGCGCGACCTTGGCCATCCGCGTCAGAAGCGGCTCGGCTTCCGACGCGCTGACGAGATCGGGCTCCGAGCCCGTCACCCGCTTGAACTCTTCGATGAAAGCCTTGTCACCGCGCAAGCCCTCGAAGCCCTTCCGCAGATCCGCCACCGCTTCGGCTGGCGAACCCGCCGGCAGCACGATCGCGCGTTGCAGCTTCGTACCGATGTCGTTCAGCAGCAGCAGCGCCTCCCACTTCACGCCAGACGGCTCGCGCCCGAACGTCATCGCATGGAAAACGTGGAAAGGCGGAATGCCCTGAGCTTCGAGCGCCGGATTGCCCGCAGGCTTACCGTCCTTGCCAACGACCGAATAGTGGAACAGCGCGATACCGAGACCGCTCGCGATCACGTTCGGCACGATCATGGTCTGGTATTGCGGCAACGAACTGGCCGTCAGGTTGACCTCGCCCGCCTGGAACGCCTTGTTGATGTCGTTCGAACCGGGAAATCCCGTGACGAGCTTGTATTTCACTCCCAATGTTTCCATTGCCAGCGTGAGACGTGCATCGTGCGAGGAATTTCGCGAATACCCGCCAGCAAATATCATTTCCGCCTTCGCCAGGTCGGTAGCCTTCACCAAACCAGGCTTGGTATCGCGCCGCGCGTAGACGACCGTCCACCCCGCCGCCCCGCCGATCAATTGAAATTCGTGCAACTTCACCTTGAGCGCGGGATCTTCGATCGCCGGCCCCACCGCACTCACCGTGAAGAACCCACCGGTCAGCCCATCAGCCTTCCGGTTGAGCCCCAACGTATTGAGCGCGCCATATCCGCCCGCCCCCGGCGCATTCTGAATGATGATCTGCGGCTGGCCGGGAATATGCTTCGCTATATGCCGCGAATAAACGCGCCCTTCCATGTCGGCGTTGCCACCTGCCCCGTAGTTGATCAACCAGACGAGCGTCTTGTCTTTGTAGAATTGGGCGTGAGCGGACGTTGCACACGTCACCAGCAGCGACAGCAGTAAGAGAATGCGCATCACTCGCGGCTCCCCTTTAGGCTGGATCGAGCCATGCTCCGACCCAGCATTGGACAATGCTTGTTCGATTGCCGGGTCGCGGTCCGCGAGATCGGACTTTGGCCCAACCTTCCCAGGACGCGCTCACTCCACGAACGTCTCGAGCATCTCCACCGGATCGCCGTAGCGGGACGCTTCTTCAACCACCTTGGGATCGCGTAGCGCCATCAGGAACCCGTTGTCGATCAGCGTGCGGTCGCCGACCTTCACCGTGCAGTCGAAGATCACGCTGTCCTGATGGATGTGCGGCTCTTCCCAGCGCGGCACATTCCGCTTGAGATATTCGCTCGGCCGCTCGGCATCGGTGCCGAAATGCAGCGCACCCGGCGCGTTCGACCCGGCTGGATATGCTTTGTAACGCGGATACTTCGGATTGAACCCGCATCCGAGCTCGTGCAGCTCTGCATTCGCACCGACGAGCATGTCGCGCATGATGTCTGCTTCCGCCGACTTGCCATGCACTTTCTTCACGACGCCGTTTTTGAACTCCAGCCCGATCTTCTCGCGGAACGGTTCGTCGAAGCCGATCGCCCATTGCGGATAGATCACGCCTTCCATTTCGGCGTTCTGGTCCTTCTTGCGCTTGCCCTGATCGCGACCGAAGCAATTGAGATCGTAGATATTGGGCCCGTGCGTCGGCATGAAGTGCACATAACAGCCGTCCTCGACCGCCTTGTCCTGCCCTCGCCAGCGGTTGTTGCCGAGCAGCCCCTTCACCATGTCCGGCGTCCACTTGATGACCAGATCGGACCCGCGCGGACACTTGAACGTCATGTCGAAGTTCCGGTCCGTCGGATACATCCGCGCCGTCGCCCGGATGATCTCACCCACGAGATCGACGGGGAACCGGGCCTGCGGCGTGTGCAGCAGATCGAGGTCGCGGAAGTAGGTGATCTTGACCCACCGCTGCCCCTTCTCCTTGCGCAGCTTGTTGAAGAACGGATCGTTGACCGAGCAGAACCAGCTCGAAATGACGAATGTCGCACGCTCGATGATCGGCTTGGCTTCCTCCGGACAGCTAGAGAGCTGCGTCGTCGGCATCATGAACTCGCGCGGGCACGCGCCACGCGACAGCGCAATGCCGTGCAGCGCGTCGACGATGCGGCGGTCGAGCAGCGGATCGGTCAGGAACAGCACTTCGTCTTCCGGACGGAAGGCGAAGACCTTGATCATGTTGTCGATGGCCTGGAAGTAGTTCCGCGTCTCGTTGTTCACGAAAGTTTTGCTCGAAGGCATCGCGGACGCGGTACTGGATCGAAGAATGCGCTCGAGCGTCGGAGGCTGAAACTTCATTTCATTCACCCCTCGTTTGGCGTTTCCCAGTCCGATCGTGCCTCGCTTTCACCCTGAGAGCAAGCCAATCCAAACCCGTTGCCCCACACCAGTCAGTCGACGTCATACTGTCTCCACGACTGTCATTCTGCTTGTCGGCCTGAACCCGCCATGTCAGCTTTCCCGTAACAACCAGCGAAAGCCCTCATGGCCATCCCCTCCGATCGAAAGCCCATCGAACCCAGGGCTGCCGCAGCTAGCGCCCGCACCACGCGGCTGCTCGAAGATCCGATCGGCCCGACACTGGCGCGCCTTGCAGCGCCCAATCTCGTCGTTTCTGCCGCACAAACCGCCGTCGCGGTCGCCGACGCCTGGTATGTCGGCTATCTCGGCGTCGCCCCGCTTGCAGCCCTCGCTCTCGTCTTCCCCGTCCAGTCGCTGATGACGATGATGTCGGCCGGCGCGATGGGCGGCGGCATATCGTCGGCGATGGCCCGCGCACTGGGTTCTGGCAACCGCGAGCGCGCCGAGGCCATTCCCCTGCACGCGCTGATCATCGCGGCAGGCATGGCGCTGCTGTTCACGATGCTGTTCGCGATCTTCGCTGGACCGTTGTTCGCGCTGCTCGGCGGCCGCGACGAAGCCCTCACCGGCGCAGTCGACTATGCCCGCATCATGTTCGGCGGCGCGATCGTGGTTTGGGCTGCCAATTCGCTCGCCTCGCTGGTGCGCGGCACGGGCAACATGGCGGTCCCTGGCGCGGTGTTCACGATCACGGCCCTGATCAACATCCCCCTGTCTGGCGCGCTGACGCTCGGCTGGTTCGGTTTTCCGAAGCTTGGCGTCGCCGGTCCGGCAGCCGCCGCGATTATCTGCTTTGCCATCGCCGCGCTGGTGATGATCGCCTATCTCGCGAATGGCGCGAGCGGTATCCGTCTGCGTCTATTCGACGTGAAGCTCGAGCGTGCGATCTTCCTGGACATCCTCAAGGTGGGCATCGTCGCGTGTGGCAATGCGCTGCTGACCATCGCCACCATCGTGATCGTCACGGGCCTCGTGGGCCTATACGGCACAGCCGCTCTCGCCGGCTATGGCCTCGGAAGCCGCCTCGAACTCCTGCTGATCCCGATCACCTTCAGTGTCGGCGGCGCGATGACGGCTATGGTCGGCGCCAACCGCGGCGCGAAGGCATTTGCGCGTGCACGCAACATCGCGTGGACCGGCGGTCTCGCCGTCTTCGTCATCACCGGCCTCATCGGAACGACGGTCGCGATCGCACCGGACTTGTGGATCGGCCTGTTCACGACGGACACCTCCGCCGCCGAGATCGCGCGCCGCTATTTCGCGATTGCCGGCCCGATGTTCGCCTTCTTCGGCTTCGGCCAGGCCCTCTACTTCGCGACCCAGGGCACCGGCAACATGATCGCGCCTTTCACGGCCGGCGCCACCCGCCTCATGATCGCCGGTGGAGGTGGCGCTGTCGTCGTTCTGGCACTCGGACTGTCGCTCAATTGGCTTTTCGTCGCCGTCGCTGCGGGCTTCGTCGTGTTCGGCGGCATGCTCGGATACGCCGTGTGGCGCGGCACAACGTGGAATCCCGAACGCACGTGAGCGAGCTTACCTAGCCGAAGTCACACCCATGCGCCCCGCCGACCAGTCACGTCCCGATCGCCCACCGCTGCCCAGCGCCACGAAATGCGGCCCGATGTCGATGTGGATGTGATCCATGTCGCGATACGTCATCGTGCCGCCCTGCGCATGATTGGCGACGAGCCAATCGACGACCGCCTGCTTGCGCGCCCCCGCTTTGAAGTCGATTGCGTTACCATCGCGATGACGTGATGGACGCCCGGTGCCTCCGATCACCGCCCCAGACCGGCACGTCGACACGAGTTGCATCCGACCGAACTTCGCCTCGATGCGCCCGAGCAATTCCTTAGCCGCAGACGACAAGCACCCACGCGGCGCGTCCGGACTGTCGGTCGAAGTCGCCGATACCCTATCCGAATAAACGACGATGTCGCCGCTTTCACCCTCCAGATAATTTTTGTTGACCCAGCCGCGCAACTCCAGGTGCCGCACCGGACACCATTGCGAGCGGCAATCTCCCGTAACCGCCACGCCTCGTCCGCGCGACGGTATGGCGCCGACGACATCGTGATCTTCGGAAGGACCTTTGCGGACGTTGAGCACGTCGCTGACACGCACGTTCACAACCTTGAACATCGGCTCCGGCGGAACGATCGAAGCCTGATGTGCTGCCGGCGGCAGTGTTGGCTTCACCGCATTCTTCGGCACCGGTTTTGGATCAGCCTTACGCTGCGCCTCGACGGCCGAAGCAGTTCCTGTCGCTGTCACTGCAGTCTCGATCCCCGCTGTAGTTGTGGCCGTCGGAGGCGCGGTCGAATTTGCGCTCGTCGCATCATCTGCAGACGCTGATAATTCCGGCGACTTGGCGATCGCATCAGCCGCGAAGGATGGAACCGTCAGCCGGGAGAATTGCGGCCTCGCCTGAACCGCGGGCGCCGGCACCGGTGCCACGATCAACGATGCGGTCTGCGGCGCCACGTCAGTCGTCGTCTCGACCAGCGTCTCCTTCCCGGGAGACGGCAACGTCGAGACGACCGGAGGGCGTGGCTTGGCAGACGGCGGTGCCACGATGGCAACGACCTTTGCCGAAACCGGATTGGGTTTGACGCGCGTGGCATCGGGCGCTGCAGCGACCCTGAGTTGAACCGTACCCGTGCCCGTCTTCCCGTCGCGGCTGGCCCAGTGTATCCGCGGCCCCTCTTTCTTGATCCGCATGCACTGCGTCTCGGTTTTGAACCACGTCTCCCACTTCTGGCAGAGCTGATCGGAGGCGACCCACCACTTGCCATTGTCGCGGGAAGCACCGAGATAGAAGGCGAGCGCCCCCGCTCGGCCCGTCATCCGCCCGTCGTCGCCATAGGTGATTGACAGCTTGGTTCCCAGCGGCGTGTCGAGTTCCACGACCGCACCCGCGATCATCTCCGAAA
>LNFM01004639.1_pt1 | contig 40811 bp, 37 predicted proteins | sample 596031 | NCBI WGS metagenome assembly LNFM01 (sample SAMN04254537, study PRJNA301005) | activated carbon metagenome | isolation source: dual media filters at the Ann Arbor, Michigan drinking water treatment plant | place: USA: Ann Arbor
GGGGGGATAGGGGGGGATTACAAAAGCGCCGCAGGCAACAAGATCAAGCCGAAGCCAAGCGCATCCAAACAATGCACCGCTCCGCCCCCAAGCCAGGAACAGACAGCTGTTCCACGTGAAACACCGCCACACCCCCCGGCAGAGCAGCCAGCTCCTCAACAGGAGACCTCCCCTTCATCGCCATCCACATCCCCGCCGGCGCCAGAGCCGAACGAGACCAGTTGGCAAAGTCCACCAGGGAAGCAAACGCCCGGGAACTGACCACGTCGTAGTGATCGTCCAGGTTTTCCACCCGGGCGTGCAGGCCCTTGAGGTTGGAGAGTTTCAGGGTCAGCGCCGCCTGCTGGATGAAGGTGGCTTTTTTGGCCACGGTGTCCACGCAACTCACGGCGATGTCCGGGCAGCAGATGGCGATGACCACGCCGGGCAGGCCGGCGCCGGAACCGACATCCAGCAAACGGAAGCCCTGTCCATCCGCCGGCTGGCGGCCAGCGAGTTGCTGCCGCAGCGGCTTGATGACGGCCAGGCTGTCGAGCAGGTGATGGGTCAGCATCTCGGCCGGGTCACGCACAGCCGTCAGGTTGTAGACCTTGGTCCACTTCTGGATCAGGGCGAGGTAGTCCAGCAGCTGGGTGATCTGGGTCTCGGACAGCTCCAGGCCGAGTTCGGCCACCCCGGATTTCAGGGCCGCGGGGAGATCCAGGCTCATGCCGCCTCGGCCACTTCGGTCTTGGCGAAGCCGCGGAAACCACCTTTTTTCAGGTGGATCATCAGCAGGGAAATGCTGGCGGGGGTGATGCCGGAGATGCGTGAGGCCTGGCCCAGGGTTTCCGGGCGGTGCTTTTGCAGCTTCTGCCGGGCCTCGATGGACAGGGCAGACACCGCCATGTAGTCCAGATCGGCCGGGAGCTTGAGGTTTTCGTAATGGGCGGCGCGCTCCACTTCGTCCTTCTGGCGGTCGATGTAGCCGGAATACTTGGCGGCAATCTCCAGTTGCTCGACCACGGGCTCGGCCAGATCGCCGAGGGTTTCACGTGAAACATCGGGGTTGGCGTACTTGCCTCCGTCCAGGGACATGAGGCCGGGATAGCTCACATCCGGGCGGCGCAGCAGGTCGAAGAGGTGGTACTCGCGCTCGATGGTCGTGCCCAGCACCCGCTCGGCTTCGGCCGCGGACAGGATGCGGGGGTTGACCCAAGTCGCCTTGAGGCGCTCTGTTTCACGTGAAACAGAATCCCGCTTGCGGCAGAAGGCGTCCCAGCGGGCGTCGTCCACCAGACCCAGCCGGCGGCCGGTTTCGGTCAGGCGCAGATCGGCGTTGTCTTCACGCAGCTGCAGGCGGAACTCGGCCCGGCTGGTGAACATACGGTAAGGCTCGGTCACGCCCTGGGTGGTCAGATCATCGACCAGCACACCCAGATAGGCTTCGTCACGACGTGGTTGCCAGGCTTCTTCGCCCCGGCACTGGAGCGCGGCGTTGATGCCGGCGAACAGGCCCTGGGCTGCCGCCTCTTCATAACCGGTGGTGCCGTTGATCTGGCCGGCGAAGAACAGGCCGTTGATCTGTTTGGTCTCGAAGCTGCCCTTGAGCGAGCGCGGATCGAAATAGTCGTATTCGATGGCGTAACCCGGGCGCAGGATGTGGGCGTTCTCCAGTCCCTTCATGCTGCGGACCAGTTCGTACTGAATGTCGAAAGGCAGGCTGGTGGAGATACCGTTGGGGTAGTACTCGTGAGTGGTCAGGCCCTCGGGCTCCAGGAAGATCTGGTGGCTGTCCTTGTCAGCGAAGCGGTTGATCTTGTCTTCGACGCTGGGGCAGTAGCGCGGGCCCACGCCTTCGATCTTGCCGGTGAACATGGGGCTGCGGTCGAAACCGGAGCGGATGATCTCGTGGGTGCGCTCATTGGTATGGGTGATCCAGCAGGGCATCTGCTGCGGGTGCATGGACGCCCGGCCCATGAAGCTGAACACCGGCACGCCCTGCCCTTCGTTCATACCGCCGGGCATACTGTCACCGGGTTGCTCGGTGCACTGGGAAAAATCGATGGACCTGCCGTCGATGCGCGGCGGGGTGCCGGTCTTCAGGCGCCCCTGCGGCAGCTTGAGCTCTTTCAGCCGGGCCGAGAGGCTGACCGCCGGCGGGTCGCCCGCGCGGCCAGCCGCGTAGTTGTTCAGGCCGACGTGGATCTTGCCGTCCAGGAAGGTGCCGGCGGTCAGCACCACGGTGCGGCTGCGGAATTTGATGCCGACCTGCGTGACGGCGCCGACCACCCGGTCGCCCTCCACCATCAGGTCGTCCACGGCCTGCTGGAACAGCCAGAGATTGGGCTGGTTCTCCAGGCGATGGCGGATGGCCGCTTTATAAAGAATACGGTCGGCCTGGGCGCGGGTGGCGCGCACGGCCGGGCCCTTGGAGCTGTTGAGGATGCGGAACTGGATGCCGCCCTCGTCCGTGGCAATGGCCATGGCACCGCCCAGCGCGTCCACCTCTTTCACCAGGTGGCCCTTGCCGATGCCGCCGATGGAGGGGTTGCAGCTCATCTGGCCCAGGGTCTCGATGTTGTGCGTCAGCAGCAGGGTCTTGGCGCCCATGCGCGCGGAGGCCAGCGCGGCTTCGGTACCGGCATGGCCGCCGCCAACGACGATGACATCGAATTCTTGTGGGTAGAGCATGGAAAATCCGGGAAAGTGAGCGCATCCTGCGCCGGCGAACGCCCCCAGCCGGGGCGCCGAAGCCCAGATTTTACCCCTTGCTGAAAATTTTGGCGACAATCAGGGACATCAACACGGCCTGGCCCCGCACACAGCGGACCACGGCAGCTACAAACTTCATAGCAAAACCCCATGGATTGTCGCCACGGCTGCGCTGCCTGCTGCATCGCCCCTTCGATTTCCAGCCCCATCCCCGGCATGCCCGGGGGCAAACCGGCCGGTGTGCGCTGCGTGCAGCTGGACGAGGCTGGCCGCTGCCTGATCTTCGGCCGCCCCGAACGGCCCGCAGTCTGCGCCAGCCTCGCGCCCTCGCCGGCCATGTGCGGCGAGAACGCAGCGCAGGCCATGCGATGGCTGGACGAGCTGGAACAAATGACACGCCCGGTCTCCACAGACCACGGCAAGTCCGATACAGCCGGGCGTGTGCCGTAAGTCACACAAGACGCTGGGCAAAAAAGATGCAGCCGACCAACTTGACGACGATCAAGGTCCGGCATGTCTTGGGGGCAGACAATGGCCGCGCACATCGTCACGACGCCGCCCGTCCATGCCCCCACAGACCGCCGAAGTCCTGAAATTCCGTCCCATCGATCCCTGGCGCTGGCTGCCGGGTCTTGTTTTGCTGATCGGGCTGCTGCTCAGCGCCGTGCTCTACCAGTTCAGCGTGAACAGCCTGCAGGAGCGACGGCGCGCGTACTTTGACTTCCGCGTGCGCGAGGCCATGGAACTGATCGAGGGACGGATGCGCACCTACCAGCAGGTGCTGCGCGGCGTCAGCGGCCTGTTCGACACCCATGCCAAGGTGGACCGGGCGCAATTCCACCGGTATGTCGAACGCCAGGCGCTGGCCGAATTCTTTGCCGGGATCCAGGGCGTGGGTTTCGCCCAGCGGGTGGATCCGCAAGACCTGGCAAGGCACACGGCGGCGATCCGCGCCGAGGGCTTTCCCTCCTACGCCGTCCAGCCCCCGGGGCAGCGCCCGCTGTACAGCGCGATCGTCTACCTCGAACCCTTCTCCGGACGCAACCTGCGTGCCTTCGGTTTCGACATGTATTCGGAGCCGGTGCGGCGGGAGGCCATGCAGCGCTCCGTCGACACCGGCCGTATGGCGCTGAGCGGCAAGGTTCGCCTGCAACAGGAGTCGGGCGTACAGGAGCAGGCCGGCTTCCTGATCTACCAGGCCATCTATCGCAAGGACCAGCCCGCCAGCAATGAACAGGAACGCCGTGAGCAGCTGATCGGCTGGGTCTACGCACCCTTCCGCATGAACGACTTCCTGCGCGGCCTGTTCGGCGAACAGGGCGATGACCTGGTACTGGACATCTATGACGGTGAGCAAGGTACGCCCGATGCGCTGATGCACAACGACAGCGCCGAGCACCTGGATGTGCGTGACGGCTACGACGCCCTGCAGACGCTGCGCATGATGGGCCACACATGGACACTGCATTTCCGCTCCAGCAACAGCATGCTGCTGCGGGTGGACAGCCGCCTGCCCTTGCTGACCTTTGCGAGCGGCGCGCTGCTCAGCCTCCTGCTGGCTGCCCTGGTCTCGGCACTGGTGACAGGGCGCGCACGCGCCCTGTCCACCGCCCGGCGCATGAACGAGGAGCTGGTGCAGGAGCGCGCCCGTCTCACCGCCATCATCGCCGGAACCCACGTTGGCACCTGGGAGTGGAACGTCCAGACCGGTCAGACCGTCTTCAACCAGGAGTGGGCCGAGCTCCTTGGCTACACGCTGGAGGAACTGCAGCCCACCTCGATCCAGACCTGGATGCGACTGAGCCATCCCGACGATCTCGAACACTCCGGGAAGCGGCTGCAGCAGCATTTCAGCGGCGAAAGCGCGTACTACGAATGCGAGGCCCGCATGCGCCACAAGGAAGGCCACTGGGTCTGGGTGCTGGACCGCGGCAAGGTGGCGACCCGCACGGCCGACGGCGCGCCCTTGATGATGTACGGCACGCACCAGGACATCACGCACCGCAAGGTCCAGGAGGAAACCTTCCGCCGCAGCGCCCAGCACGACCAGCTGACGGGCCTGCCCAACCGGGCCTTGCTGGCCGACCGGCTGCAGCAGGCGCTGCTGGCGGCTCGACGCGAGAAGGCCCGCCTGACGCTGATGTTCATCGATATCGACGGCTTCAAGGGCGTCAACGACGCCCATGGCCACGACGCCGGCGACCTTGTGCTGCGCAGCATCGCGCGACGCATCAAGTCCTGCATCCGTGCCTCGGATACGCTGGCGCGCATCGGTGGTGACGAATTCGTTCTGCTGCTGCCGGACCAGCGGGACGGGCCAAGCGCACTGGCGCTGGCGGCGAAAATCCGCGGCGAGGCCTGCCGCCCCATCACCCTGAGCCAGGGCAACAGCGTGCAGCTGTCGCTGAGCATCGGCATCTCACTCTACCCGGACCACGGCGAGACGCCGGGCGAACTGACAGAACATGACGACCGAGCCATGTACAAGGCCAAGCGCAGCGGCAAGAATGCCGCCATGCTCTTCGAGACCGGCTGGGGCGCGGCCGAGACAATACCAGGCGACCCAGGCTGAGCCGGCAGACACGGGACACCAGGAAAAAGAAAACCGCGCCGACCTGAACAAGCCAGGTGGCGCGGCTGGACAAACAAAAGCTTCTTGTTGTTGTTCGGTCTTGTTCTTCTTGGATCTCAGAAGGGGTAGTGACGCGGCGTGGTCTGCATGGTGATCCAGCGCAGTTCGGTGAACTCGTGGATGCCGGCCTTGCCACCGAAACGGCCGATGCCCGAGCCCTTGACACCGCCGAAGGGCATCTGCGCCTCGTCGTGCACGGTGGGACCGTTGACGTGGCAGATGCCGGAGTCGATGCGGCGGGCCACATTGAAGGCACGGGCAATGTCGCCACCGAAGACGGCAGCGGACAGGCCGTACTCGTTGTCGTTGGCGCAGGCCACGGCCTCTTCCACACCGTTGACACGCACGATGGGCTTCACGGGCGCAAAGCTCTCCTCGTGGTAGATCCGCATGGCCGGGGTCACGTGGTCCAGCACGGTGGCGGGCATCAGCGTGGTGGTGGCCTTGCCGCCGCACAGCAGCTTGGCACCCTTGGCCAGCGCGTCGTCGATCAGACCGTTGCAATGCTCCACCGTACCCATGCCGATGACCGAACCCAGCACAACGGGCTCGGGCTTGCGCGGATCGCCCAGCGGCAGGGCCTTGGCCTTCTCCACGAACTTCTTCACGAAGGCGTCGGCAATCTTGTTGTCCACGATGAGGCGCTCGGTGCTCATGCAGATCTGGCCGCTGTTGGCAAAGCAGCCAAAGGCCGCGCCATTGACGGCGTCGTCGATGTCAGCGTCGTCCAGGATGACCATCGGCGCCTTGCCACCCAGCTCCAGCACCACGGGCTTGAGGTACTTGGCACAGGTCATGGCGATGATTTTGCCCACCTTGGTGGAACCGGTGAAGTTCACCCGGCGCACAGCCGGATGCGCCACCATGGCCTCCACCACGGCGCCGGCGTCGGCCGGGGCATTGGTGATGTAGTTCACCACGCCGGGCGGGAAACCCGCGTCCTGGAAGGCCTCGATGATGAGCTGGTGGGTGCGCGGGCAGTTCTCGGAGCCCTTCATCACCACGGTGTTGCCGCAGGCCAGCGGCACGCAGATGGCGCGCACGCCCAGGATGACGGGCGCGTTCCACGGGGCAATGCCCAGCACCACGCCCGCGGGCTGGCGCACGGCCATGGCCAGCGAACCGGGTATGTCGGAGGGGATCACCTCGCCGGCCACCTGCGTGGTCAGCGCGGCGGCCTCGCGGATCATGCCGGCGGCGAGGAAAACGTTGAAGCCGGCCCAGCTGCCCGGCGCGCCGGTCTCGGCGGCCACGGCTTCGATGAACTGGGGCGTCTTCGCCTCCAGCGCGTCGGCGGCCTTCAGCAGCAACATGCGGCGCTCGCTGGGGCCGGTCTGGCTCCAGGTCTTGAAGGCTTCGGCGGCAGCCTCGACGGCCATCACGGCATCGGCCGGAGACGCAGCGGGGGCACGTGAGGCCACGCTGCCATCGAGGGGGTTGCGGCGCTCGAAAGTGGCGCCGCGCTCGGCCGTCACTTTCAGGCCGTTGATGAGCATGGACATGTCGGACATGGTTTTCTCCTTGAGGAAATCGGTTCGTTAAACGGTGGTGATGGTCTTGCGGCGGCGCGCCACGGCGTCGGCCGCACTGGTCTGGTCAGCGGCATCGGCGCCGAGATAAGCTTCGCGCACGACGTTGGAGCGCTCCAGCAGGCGGGCCGGGCCGCTGGCTACCAGCGTGCCGCGCTCCAGCACGTAACCGCGGTCGGCCACGGCCAATGCCTTCTTGACGTTCTGCTCCACCATCAGCACGGTGGTGCCGTGGTCGGCGATGCGGCGGGCAATCGCCAGCAGCTCGTCGACCATGCGCGGTGCCAGGCCCAGCGAGGGCTCGTCCAGCATCAGCAGGCGCGGCGCGCTCATCATGGCACGCGCCACCGCCACCATCTGCTGCTCGCCGCCGCTCATGGTGCCGGCCAGCTGATGGATGCGTTCGCGCAGCTTGGGGAAGTCGCCCAGCACCTGCTCCATACGGCGCGCGCGTTCGGCCTTGGGGCACAACCAGCCGCCGAGCTCCAGGTTTTCCAGCACGCTCATCTGCGGAAAGAGCTGGCGGCCTTCGGCCACCAGGGTCACGCCGCTCTTGACGATTTCGTGCGTTTTCTCCGCCAGGTCCTCGCCGTCGAGCAGCACCATGCCGCTGCGCGGGATCAGGCCCATCAAGGCTTTCAGCAGCGTGGTCTTGCCGGCGCCGTTGGGGCCGAGGATCACGGTCAGGCCGGGCTTCACTTCAAAGCGCAGGTCGCGCAGCACAAGGAAGGCGCCGTAACCGGCGCTCAGGCCGCGCACCTGCAGATGGGCGTGCTTCTCATCACCCAGCACGAAGGGGGTATCGCGGTACCACATCATGCGGCCACCTCCTCGTCTTCGGTCGAAGCCTCGGCCATCTCGTCGCCCAGGTAGGCTTCGATGACCTCGGGGTTGCGCACCACGTTGCGCGGCGTGTCGTCGGCAATCTTGCGGCCCTGGTGCAGCACGATGACGCGCTCCACATGGCGCAGCAGCGTGGTCACGGCGTGTTCGATCCAGATCACGGTCAGGTCCAGTTCGTCGCGCAGGCGGCGGATCAGGCGGGCCATCTCCTCGATCTCGGCCTCGGTCAGGCCGGCGGCCACTTCGTCGAGCAGCAAGAGCTTGGGCCGCGTGGCCAGCGCCATGCCGATCTCCAGCAGGCGTTGCTGCGACGGGGTGATGGCGGCGGCCGGCAACTCAGCCTGCGGGGCCAGGCCGATCAGCTGCAGGATGCTGATGGCGTCGCGCAGCGCCCAGGGCACGCCCACCTCGTCGCCCCAGAAGACGTACTTGCGGCGGCGCCGGCCGGCGAACTTGAGGCCGAACTCGATGTTGGCCGCCACCGTCATGTCGGGAAAGACGCGCGGGGTCTGGAAGGTGCGCGCCACGCCGCTGGCAGCAAAACGATGCGGCCCGCGGCCGGTCAAATTGCGCCCCTTGCAGACGAGCCGGCCCGAAGTGGGAACGAGCACGCCCGAGATGGCGTTGAAGAAGGTGGTCTTGCCGGCGCCGTTGGGGCCGATGATGCCCACCAGCTCACCCGGCGCGAAGTTGGCGCTGACGGCGTCCACAGCCGTCAGCCCACCGAAACGCACGGTCACCTCGTGCGCCTCCAGCAGATAGGTCTGCTCAGACAAAATGGCTCTCCTTTTCGCGGCGCTTGAGGCGCTGCTTCTCACGTTCCTTCTCGCCGCTGAGTTCTCGCTTCAGGTCCTTGGCCCAATCGCGGCTGTCGGTCCACCAGCCCTTGAAGGTGGCCCAGCGCAGCGAGGCGAGGCCACCCGGCAGATAGAGCACGCAGAGGATGAGCAGCAGGCCCAGCGACATCAGGTAGATCTGCGGGAACTGCAGGCGCAGCGATTCGGCCAGCACACTGAAGATGATGGCGGCGATCAGCGGGCCCCACAGCGTGAGCACACCACCGATCAGCGTGATCAGCACGGTCTGGAAACCGATGAAGGGGTTGAAGACCGTGTGCGGATCGATATAGGTCCAGCGCACCGCCATGGCCGCCCCGACGGCACCGGCAAAGGCGGCCGTGATGGCAAAACCGGCGATCTTGACCACGCGGGTGTTGACGCCCAGGGTCTGGGCGCGCTGCTCGTCGGCACCGATGCCCATAAGGGCCAGGCCGAAACGCGTGCGCCGCACCACGATGGAGGTCGCAACCGCCAGCACGGCCAGGGCCAGCATGGTCAGGTAGATGGTGTCGCGCTCGGGGATCACCGTCAGCACCCGGCCCACGGTGCCGGTGACCGACTTCTCGAAGTAGGTCACGGCGTGCAGGATGAGCTCAGTCATGCCGAAGGTCAGCACGGCGAAGTAGGTGCCGCGCAGGTGCAGCACGGCCGCCCCCATGACGATGGCCACGACGACGGCAATACCGGCGCCGATGGCAATGGTCTCGACCCAGCTGAACTGGCCCAGCAGGATGGCCGTGCTGTAGGCGCCGATGCCGAAGAAAGCCGAGGTGGCCAGGGACAGGTAACGTGTGCTGCCACAGAACAGGCCCCAGCTGGAAGACAGGGCCACGTACATCAGGCAGGTCAGCGCCATGGAAACGACGAACTCGCTGGCGTAGGACGGCAGGGCCAGGGCCCAGCCGGCAAAGGCCAGCAGCACCAGCAGGTCGCGGATGAGAAATTGTCGGGAATTCATGCCTTGCGTCCTTTGCGGGCAAACAGACCTTCAGGACGCAAGAGCAGCACGGCGATGAACACCGCGTACGACAGCAGGGCCTTGAGCGAGGGATTGGTGAAGTGCATGCCCAGGGCTTCGATCACGCCCAGCAGCAGGCCGCCGAGCAGCGCGCCGCTCATGCTGCCGAAGCCGCCCAGGGTGATGACGATCAGCGCCGTCACGGTATAGGGCTGGCCCATGTAGGGCGTGATGGTGTAGGCCATGGAGAGCAGCGCGCCGGCAATGCCCGAGAGGCCCAGGCCGATGCCGAACATCAGCGGGTGCAGGCGTTTGGTGTCGATGCCCATGAGCTGTGCGCCGATGGGCGACTGCATCAGGGCGCGCACGCCCTTGCCCAGCAGGGTCATGCGCAGCAGCACGATGAGCGCGCCGGAGAACAGCAGGGCCAGGAAAAAGACCAGCAGCTTGTTGGCGGCGAACTGCACCTCGCCGAACTTCACGGGTTCGGTCAGGTAGTCGTAACCGCGCAGGTCACCACCCCAGAGCCAGGACACGGCGTTCTGCACCAGGAACATCAGACCGAAAGCGACCATGAGGCCGCGCGCTTCGAAGACGTCGAGATTGGGCGAGGTGGCGGTCAGGCGACGGAAGCACAGGAAGTGCAGCACCACACCGAGCACCATCAGCACCAGGAAGGCCACCGGCACCATCAGCAGCGGCGAGATGCCGAACTGCGTCTGGACCAGCCAGGTCAGGTAGGCGCCCACCATGAGGAACTCCCCGTGGGCGATGTTGAGGATGCGCATCAGGCCGTACTGGAGGTTGAGCCCCAGGGCGACCAGCGCGTAGATGCCACCGGTGATGAGACCGGAAGCGATCAGTTCGAGCCAGGCAGTAATAGACATGAGAACAGGATGGATCAAGGGTCAAGTGAGACGAAGGCCGGGCCATGAGGACCCGGCCTCCATCGGGGCCGCCGCGGAACCGGCTCTGCCGGGCCGCTGGCGGCGTCCCCCTTGGGGGAAGGCGGCCTTCGGGCCGCCTCAGGGGGTCACCAATTCGGCTTGGGAGCCAGCTTGGCGGTGGCGACCTTCTGCGGCCACACCACCTCGAACTCGCCCTTCTGCCACTGGCCCACGGTGCCCGGGGTGCCCACGTTCTCGCTACCGGCAAACTTGATGTCGCCGATGATGGTCTTGTGGGTGGTGTTGGCCACGTAGTCGCGGATGGCCTTGCGGTCCAGGCCGTGCGCCTTGACGGCGTTGGTAAGGATCTCCAGGCCGGCCCAGGTGGCGCCGCTGGCCCAGCGATCGGGTTCCTTGCCACCGAACTTCTTGGTGTGCGCGTCGAAGTAGGCCTTGGCCGCGGGGCTGGTCTTGCTGTTCCAGGAGCCCATGCCCAGCACGCCCTCGGCACCGGCCGGCGTCATGACGTTGCGGTAGAGCTGGAAGGCGGTGCCGACCGAAGCGTAGAAGTACTTGGGGTTGAAGCCGATCTCCTTGGCCTGCTTGCTGGCCAGGATGGTGTCGGGCGGGTAGGTGAAGCCGACAAAGGCGTCGGGGTTCTTGTCCTTCATCGAACGCAGCACCGGCGACAGGTCCTTGACGCCACCCGGGTAGCTCTTGTCTTCCACCATGCTGATGCCGGTGCCCTGCAGGGCCACCTTGAGCGCGGCGTAGTTCTCCAGGCCGAACAGGTCGTCCACGTAAATCACGGCGATGGTCTTGACGCCATTGGCCTTGAGCATGTCGACCAGGGCCTCGCACATGGGCTTGGGCTGCTGCAGGAGCAGGAAGAAATAGGGCAGCTTCATCTCCGCCAGGCGACGCGACAGGGCCGTGGGCGCGAGGAAGGGGTACTGGAAGCGATTGGCCAGGGGCGCAACAGCGAAGTTGGCGTTCGACCCCCAGGGCGGCAGCACCAGGTCGACCTTGTCGGAGCCCATGAGCTTTTCGTAGGAGCGCACGCAGGTCTCGATGTCGCTGCGGTCGTCAGAGCTGATCAGCTCGATCGGGCGCTTCTCGCCCTTGACGTTCAGGCCGCCGGCGGCATTCTGCTGCTCGGCCCACAGCAGGTAGTTGGGCTCCTGGCTGACCTGGGCACCGCCGGTCCACGGGCCGGTACGGGCCATGGCATAACCGACGCGCACCGGCGCGGCAGCAAACAGGTGCGGGGCAAAGGTGGCAGCGCCAACGGCGGCGGCTGTGCCTTTGAGCAGGGTACGTTTTGTCTGTTGAACCATGGTTGTCTCCAGTGGATAGTCTTTGGGGATCGCACAGCAATAGTAGGAAACCTGGCGGCTAGTGGCTTTGCTGAACGTGCACAAAGTAGTTGACGGTTCACGCAAGAGCACTAGGGTTAACCCGGATTCGCGGGTTTGTCCCTGCGCCCCAATGCCCGATAATTCAGCAGCATGTGCCCCCAACCCCTCCACCGGAATCCCGCATGACCGCGGCCACTGCCGTCACCACGGACGACTACGCGCCGGCCGACCGCGCGCCGGTCTGGCGGGAGTGGGTGTCGAAGCAATTCGGCGGGCTGGAGTCCGATCTCTACGGCGACACCCACTTCGACGGCCACCTGGCCTCGGCGCGCGCCGGTGACCTGATCCTCACCAAGCTCGAAGCCAATCGCCACCGCGTGGTGCGCACGCAGGACATGGTGCGCGCCAGCGACGAGGGTTACCTCAAGATCGTGGCGCCCATGAAAGGCTCGGCCGGTGTCGAGCAGATGGGCCGCCAGGCCTGGGTCAGCCCGGGCGCCTGGACCATCTACGACACCACCGGCAGCTACTCGGTGGCCAACCCGGAGCGGGTCGAACACCTGATCGTCATGGTCCCAAAGGCACAGATGATCGAACGCGGCCTGCGGCTGGAAACCCTGATGGCGCGCCCGGTGGGCGGCGCCAGCGGCATCGCACGCGTGGCGCTCTCGACCATGCGCAGCACCTTCCAGGAGCTACCGCACATGAGCGCGGACGCCGCGCGCGGTGCCGGCGAGCTGATCGCCCAGCTGGTGCGCCTGTCCCTGATCGAACTCTCGGGCCAGGAAACGCAGCTGACGCAGCGCGAGGCCCTCAAGGACCGCATCCGTGGCTACGTGGCCCTGCACCTGCGCGAGCCCGGGCTCAACGTCGACCAGATCGCCGTGGCCCTGAACTGCAGCAAGCGCCATCTCTACAACGCCTTCAGCGAGGAAGAACAGACGCTGGCCAGCTACATCCAGACCCTGCGCCTGGAAGCCTGCATCCGCGAACTGCAGCACCCGATGGCGCAGTCGCGCCCCATCACCGACATTGCCCTGTCCTGGGGCTTCAACAGCCCTTCTCACTTCAGCCGCGTCTTCCGCGAGCACACGGGCAAGAGTCCCAGCGAATTCCGCGCCGCGTCGCCCACGTGACCGCGATGCCTTGATCGTTCAGCCGGCAGGGTGGACAGTGCGCAAGCATCAGCACATGCATCTGGAACAGGAGCCGTCATGCACATCCCTTCCCTGAAAGAAGTCGTCAGCGCCGAAGAATGGGCGCTGCGCTGCGACCTCGCCGCCGCCTACCGGCTGGTGGCGCACTACGGCTGGAGCGACCTGGTGTTCACCCACATCAGCGCGCGTTTACCCGGCCCCGAGCACCACTTCCTGATCAATCCCTACGGCCTGATGTTCGACGAGATCACGGCCTCCAGCCTGGTGCGCGTCGACCAGCACTGCCACAAGCTCAGCGACTCGCCCTTCCCCGTCAACCCGGCCGGTTTCGTGATCCACAGCGCCATCCACGCCGCGCGCGAGGACGCCGGCTGCGTGCTGCACACGCATTCGCGCGCCGGTGTGGCGGTCAGCGCGCAGAAGTGCGGCGTCTTGCCGATCAGCCAGCAGTCGACCTTCGTGCTGGGTTCCCTCGGCTACCACGCCTACGAGGGCGTGGCCCTGCGCGATGAAGAAAAGCCGCGCCTGCAGGCCGACCTGGGCAAGGCCAACTACCTGATGCTGCGCAACCACGGCCTGCTGACCGTGGGCAAGACCATCGCCGAGGCCTTCCTCAACATGTACATCTTCGAGGCCACCTGCCGCATCCAGCTGGACGCGCAGGCCGGTGGCGAACTGGTGCACGTGAACCCCAAGATCCTCGAAGGCATGGCTGGCGTGATGAAAACCGCCACCGCCGGCCAGGGCGCCAACCTGGCCTGGCCGGCCCTTCTGCGCAAGGCCGAGCGCCTGGACCCCCACTACAAGACCTGAGCCCCGATGTTCGAAGCCGCCGAGATTGCCCACAAGATCAGCAAAGCCGACTACCGAAAGGCCCTGCCGGAGTTACGCAAGGCGCTGCTGGATGCCCAGGCCGAACTACATGCACGCCAGCCCTTTGCGGTGATCCTGCTGGTCAGCGGGCAGGATGGCGCGGGCAAAAGCGAGACCATCAACACCCTGTACGAGTGGATGGACCCGCATTACCTCAGCACCCTGGCTTTCTCGGAACCCAGCGACGAGGAGTCCGAACGACCGACCCTGTGGCGCTACTGGAAGAGCCTGCCGCCGCGGGGGCGGATCGGCATCTTTGCCGGCTCCTGGTATTCCACGCCGATCCGCGAACACATGGACGGCACACTGGGCACGCTGGAACTCGATGCGCGGGCAGAACAGATCAAGCGTTTCGAAACCATGCTCCATAACGAGGGCGCGCTGATCCTGAAATTCTGGTTCCACCTCGACAAGGCGGCCCAGAAGAAACGTCTGCAGGAGCTGGAGCGTGACCCGCGAACCGCCTGGCGCGTGAGCAAAAAGAACTGGGAGCGCCTCAAGGGCGTGGAGCATCTGCAAAAGACGGCCGGCCACCTGCTGCGCATGACCGACACCCCCAGCGCGCCCTGGGTGGTCGTGGACGGGCGGGATGACGAATACCGCGCCCTGACGGTGGGCCGGGTCTTGCTCGACGCGCTGCGCGCGCGCCTGGCCCAGACGCAGAGCGCCACCCCGCCGGTAGCGCCCATCGCCAGGCCCGGGACCGACGGGCTCAACGTCCTGACAGCCATGAACCTGCGACAGCACCTGGACAACAAGTCCTACGAACGCGAACTGGCCCACTGGCAGGGCGAGCTTTCCCGGCTGGTGCGCCACGCGCACTTCATGAAACGCGCCCTGGTCTGTGTCATGGAGGGCGCCGACGCCGCCGGCAAGGGCGGCGCGATCCGCCGCATCGGCGCCGCACTGGATGCGCGGCAGTACCAGGTCATCCCGGTGGCGGCACCCACGGAAGAGGAGCGCCTGCAGCCCTACCTCTGGCGTTTCTGGCGCCATCTGCCGCGCCATGGCCACGCCACCTTCTTCGACCGCAGCTGGTACGGCCGCGTCCTCGTCGAGCGTATCGAGGGCTTGTGCGAAGAGACAGCCTGGCTGCGTGCCTACAGCGAGATCAACGACTTCGAACGTGAGATGCACGACAGCGGCATCATCGTGCTCAAATTCTGGCTGCAGATCAGCCAGGACGAACAGCTGCGTCGCTTCAAGGAGCGCGAAGCGATTGCCTTCAAGCGCTTCAAGATCACCGAAGAGGACTGGCGCAACCGCGAGAAATGGGACGCCTACCAGCAGGCCGTCTGCGACATGGTGGAACGCACCAGCACCGGCGACGCACCCTGGACGCTGGTAGAAGCCAATGACAAGAAATACGCGCGGGTGAAGATCCTGCAGACCCTGTGTGAACGCCTGCACAAGGAATTGCGGGTCTTGCCACAGACCGAGGCCCATCCTCCACGGGGCACGAAGAAGAAGGCGAAGGCGGCGAAATAGCGCGACGCACCGCCGGGCTATTTGCCGAACAGTTCGCCCAATTTGCCGCCCATGGACGCGCCGGCACCCGTTCCCAGGCCGGGCATGAGCACGGTCCCCAGCGCAGCGCCGATCTTGGCGCCGACCGTGAGGGACACCTCGGGCTCCCCCACCGTGCCGCCCACCAGCAGCGGCATGCCCACGGCCCCGCCCAGGTCCACGCTGACACGGCCCTTGAGTTCCTGCGTGGTAGACACGCTGACCTGGCCGGTGGCGCTGAGCGCACCCGAACTGGCCGCCAGGTTCTGCAGCTCGATCGCGGCGCCGCGCGTCGTGACCTGACCTGAGAGCGTGTCCAGCGGGGTCTTGCCGCCACGGCTGATCCCGACGGTTTGCACCGCCTTCATCAGGTCGATGCCGTTGAGCATGCCGCCGCGCACGGTGAAGCGGGACTGCGTCTGCATCAGCTCCAGCAGCGCCGAGGGCTGGCGGGCCCGTGCGTTGAGCGTGGTGCTGGCTTCCAGCCGGCCGCTCAGGGGCTGGCGGGCGCGCACGGCCTCGGTCGGCTCGGGCGCGGTGAGCCGCGACCACGAACTCCGCTCCGGCCTCGGCGGGGGGCTGCACCTCCATGCGTCCCTGCACCGTGCCGCCGGCCACTTGGAGCAGCACCTCCCAGGCAAGGGGGTCGCTACGACGCAGGTCCAGGCGCGCGCCCTGCAGGCGCCCGTGGAGGACATCGAGCGCCAGGCGCTCGGGCAGGGCATCGCTGTCAAGCTGGGCATCGGCCTGGATCACGATGGCCTTGCCCCGGGCATCGATCCAGCTCAATTCCTCCAGCACCGTGCGCCGCGGCAGCAGCTGCAGCGACGTTTCGCTGGGCGCAGACCGGTCACGCTCGCGTATCTTCTGCAGCGAAGCCAGCAGGGCGTCGATGCCCTGCTGCGGCAGCTCGGCGCGCCTGACGACCAGGGTGGCGATCGCCACGCGGCCGATCAGCAGCTGCGACCAAGCCGGGCGCAGTTCGATGCGCTCGACCTTCAGCGGCTGGCGGGTGCGCAACTCCACACCGTCGAGTGCGACACCGGGCAGCGGCCACAGCGTGAGCCCCACGCCTTCGAGCTTGAGCGGCACACCCAGCACGGTCTGCGCTTCGCGCTCGACACGTTCGCGGAAGGCGTCGGTGGACACCCAGCGATGCAGCGCCAGCCATGCGGCCAGCAGCACAAGCACCAGCCCGACCAGTGCCCACAGCAGGACCTTCCTTTTGCACAGCATGCGGGCCTCAGCCCTTGGCGGGTGCCTTCTTCAGCTGCTCGATGCGCTTGCTTTCCTCGGCACGGATGCGCTCGAGCATGCGGGCGTCCGGGTCCTGCCAGTTGCCGCCCGAGCCGCGCGCCATCCAGGCCACAGCACGCGAAAACTCCTCCAGGCTCAGGTCGCTGCGACCGCCCTTGGCCGGCATGCCCCGCACGCCCACCCAGCCGTGCGCCGTCAGCACATGCTGGCCCTCCGCAATCAGCTTGCCCCAGGCCTTCTTGTCGCCGAACCGCGGCGCATTGGCCAGGCCCGGGCCGTGGCAGACCATGCAGGTTTCGCGGTAGACCTGCTCACCGCTCTTGAGCGCCTGCGCTGTCTGCGCCAGCAGCACCGGCGGGCTCAGCAGGACGGCGCACAGCGCCATGGTTTTCAGCTTCATATCCAACTCCTCCAAAAAATCAGGGTCGCGAGAAAAGGCTCGCCGGGGTCCAGCGCAGACCCAAGGACAGCCATCGACTGCCACGACCTCCATCATGCTGCGCGCCGAAGGTCGTGTCCACCTGCAGCAGCTCGGGGATGAGCGAATAGCGCAAACCGGTCTGCCAATAGGGTCGGGCCCGGTCGTCACCGAAAGACTCGGCGATGAAGGCGAGGCGCGGCTGCGCGTAATACTCGGCCCCCAGGCCCCAGGTGGCGCGGTCCTGCCGGCTGGCACGGTCACGCAGCCAGCCGACATTCAGATGCAGGAAAACACGGTCCCGGTCGAACGCCATCGTCAGGGGCACATAACCATAGTAGTTGCCGATCTGGTTGGGGCCGGGTTCGATCTCCGGATGGAGCACGCGCCCGACCGCCAGGCCCCAGCCCCAGCCGTCGCTGCCCAAGGGCTTGAAAAGCGTCTTGAGCTGCAGCACGTAGTCATGGGTGGCCAGGCCAGCGTCTTGCTGGGCGCGGCCACCGCCTGCGGTGAACTCCAGATTGCCGCCGGGATTGCAGGCCGGCAGGACCCAGGCTTCGCGGCTGTGTTCGTAAGTCCGCATCCAGCTCTCGACCTGGCAGCTGCCCGCTGTCGTGAGGCGCGCGTCGTCCGTCACAAAAGGCCGCGCGGCCCACGCCGGCATCACGCAGAACAGACACAAGGCCATGGCAAACTTCATCCAACCATTCTAGGAGACAGGTTTTGCACACCTTTTACGCCGCCGCTGCGGCCGGTCTGCTGCTGGCCACTCTGCAACCGGCCCTGGCGCAGGGCGAGCCGCCGGCCTTCAAGCTCACCGCAGGCCACTACCAGTCCAGCGGCGGGGATCGGCCCGACAGCCACGCCAATGACTACAACCTGCGCCATAGCTCCTGGCTGGGCAATGTCTGGTACGGCCGCTACGTCGCGTCCTCGGAACACATCAAGCAGGACCGTGCGGGCTGGGACCGCAGCTTCACGGCCGGGCCTGTGCGCATCCTGCCTTCGGCCCAGGTGGCCACTGGCGGCGCCTGGAACGGCAGCCTGAACGTGGAAACAGGCGACACCTGGTACGTGGGCGCGGGCCTGGGCCGCACCAACCTGCGCCAGACCGTGAACCTGAACTTCGACCCGAACGACGCCTGGAGCGTGAACAGCGGTTACCGCTGGACAGACGGCAGCGCCCTGGGCCTGATCTACGTGCGAGACAACCGCGAGAACCCCGACCAGCAACACCTGCATCTCATCTGGCGCCAACCGCTGCCCGAGCGGCACCGCCTCACCCTGGACCTGCTGCTCAAGCGCGGCCTGGTCGAGGGCGAGTACATCGAACGCACCGGGCTGTCGGTGGCCTACGACTGGCCGCGCTGGTTCCTGCGCGTCAGCTACGACCCCAAGGTCAACTTCACGCCCCAGGACATGTGGCGTTTTGCCTTCGGCACGCGCTTCTAGAACCGGTTCACCGGGGCTCGGAAAACAGGAAGCGCACGCTCGCGCACAGGCCAGGGCCCGCAGGCGCATCGCTCAGCTCGAACTGCGCTTGCATCAACTGGGCGAACTTGGCCACGATGGCCAGGCCCAGGCCCGCGCCCTGCCCCAGACGCTCGACATGCAGACCGCGCACACCACGCTGCATCAGGTGCTCGCGCTGCTGCGGCGTCAGGCCGGGCCCGTTGTCGATCACCGAAAGCCGCACGCGATCACCCTCGCGCGCCAGCTCCACGGTCAGCGTGCCCGCCTGCCCGGCAGGGGGGGGCCCATAACGCAAGGCGTTGTCCAGCAGATTGCCCAGAATGCCCTCGATCAGCGCCGCGTTGCCGAACACATGCACGGGCGAGTCCAATCCCTGGACGCCGAGATCCACCCGGGCAGCATCGGCACGCGGCAGGTAACGCAGCACGGTCTCCCGCACCACCTCGTCCAGCGCCAGTACCTCGTTCTGTACGCCGGTACCCGACTCCTCGGCCAAGGCCAGCGCCAGCAGCTGCTCCACCAGCCGGCTGGCACGCGCCTCGCTCGCACCGATGCGCTGGAGTTGCTCACGCCAGACGGCCGGTTCGCTTTGCGCCAGCCCGTATTCCGCCAACGCCCGGATGCCCGCCAGCGGCGTGCGCAACTCGTGCGCCACGTTGCCGGAGAACTCGCGCTGCGCCTGCAGGCTGTGGTCAAGCCGCACCAGCAGGGCATTGATGGCCGCGGCCAGGTGTTCGATGTCGCGTGAACTGGCCACGGCAGGAACGGGCGCCAGGTCCAGCGCATCGCGCTGCTCGACCGAGCGCTGCAGCGCGCTCAGGGCTTGCAACTCCTGGCCGATGATGTTGCGCAGCCAAAGTGCGAGCAAGAGCAGCAGCGCGATCTGCGGTACCACCGAGTAGGTCAGGACGTCGCGCATCAGGATGCGACGGCTGCGTGTGGTCTGGCCGACCATGACGACGAAGTCATCCGGATCGTCCTGCACCACGGTCACCGTGCGTAGCGCGCGCCCTTCATAGACCGTCTCGGAAAAAAGGATGTAGGCCGGGCTGCGCGGCAAGGGTGCATGCAGGCCGGGATGACCGGCCATGATGGTGCCATCCGGACGCCGAACCACGAAGTAGATGCTCTCGCTCTGGTCAAACAGCACGGTGCTCATCTCGCGACTGGACAACTCCAGTTCCAGGCCCTGGGGCTGGACCCGCACCCGCGAGGCGAGCGCGTAGGCGTCGTCGAGCAGGGCACGGTCAAACGCCTTCTGCGCAAAGTGGTAGGCCACCGCCACCGTGCCCGCGGTGCCAGCCAGCCAGGTCAGCGCAAGTGGCAACAGCACATGGCGCACCAGGCGCGCGCGCAGCGAGGGTTTGGCGGCAAGTGGGGTGTTCAAGCGCTGTCCCCGCCCGCCTCCAGCGCGTAGCCCAGGCCGCGCAGGGTACGGATACGGGCGCCGCTGCCCAACAGCTTCTTGCGCAAGCGCGAGATGAAAGCTTCCAGCGCGTTGTCACCCAGCGCATCGCTGAAGTCGGAGAGCTTGTCCGAGAGGTTGCGCTTGCTGACCACGCGCCCCGGCGGCGTCATCAATTCCCACAGGACCTCGAACTCACGCGCCGGCAACTCCAGCAAGGCCTCATCGATCGTAAAGCGGCGCGCCTTGCGATCCAGGGACAGACGTCCGATGGAGGAGACGTCGCCGATGCCCGCCGTGCGGCGTACCAGCGCGCGCAAGCGCGCCTCGACCTCGGCCAGCTCGAACGGCTTGCCCAGGTAGTCGTCGGCGCCAGCGTCCAGGCCGGCAATGCGCTCCTCGGTGCGGTTGCGCGCGGTCAGTGCCAGCACGGGCGTGTGGTCGCCACGCGCGCGCGCCTCGCGCACCAGGGTCAGGGCGTTGGCCATGGGGCTGTCCGGGGAGGCGGTCTGCGGCAGGTTCAGGTCCAGCAGCACGGCGTCGAAGGGCTGCACGCGCCAGAAATGCGCGGCCTGCTCCAGCGTGCCGGCCTCGTCGACGCGATGCCCCGCATCGCGCAGGCTCAGACGCATCACCTCGCGCAAAACGGGATCGTCTTCGACCAGCAGGATTCTCATGGGTAGGGAGTGTGCGGCAAACCGGCGCTACGCGTTATTACAAGGGGCGGAGTCAGGCGGTGGTCAGGCGCCGACATCGACACTGGGTGCCCCCTGCCATTTCCACCTATGAGCATACGTCACTTCCTGCTGTGCATCGGCCTGCTGCCCCTGGCCGTCGCGGCCCAGACACCGCAGGTGATCAGCCTGCAGCAGGCCTTGCAGTCCGCCCAGGACAACCTGGAGGTGTCGCTGGCGCGGCGCACCCTGGCCAGCGCACAGGCCGACATCACCAGCGCCGACCGCGCGCCCTTGCCCCTGCTGTCGGCCAGCATCAACCAGATCGACCTGCAGAACGGCAACGGCCAGGGCCGGGTACTGCAGGACCGCAGTTACGACAAGTCCGTGGGGCTGGACTGGACCTGGGAGCGCGGCAACAAACGCGAACTGCGCACGCAGACTGCTCAACGCGCTGCCGATGCCGCCAGCGCGGATCTGGACGAGACGGACCTGCAACAGCGTCTGGCCGCACTGTACGGCTTTTACGACCTGCTGGCCGCCCAGGAACGCCTGGCCGAGGTGACGCAGATCGAGGAGAGCGCCACCAATCTGGCGCGCATCGCTGCGCGGCGCCTGCAGGCGGGTGACCTGTCGGCCCAGGAAGCGGCGCGGACCGAGATCGAATCGCAGCGCGCCCGCGCGGACCTCGGGCAGGCCGAACTGGAGCAGCAGCGCGCCGCGCTGCTGCTGTGGCAGCTCACCGCCCTGGCGCCGGCGCCCGGCCTGCTGCGGGCCCGCCCCGACTGGCCCGCACCCGCCGAAACGACCCTCGAGCCGGCCTCAGTGGACGAGCAGATCGAGGCGCGCGCCGATGTGCAGGCCGCGCGTGCACGCGTCCAGGCCGCGACCGCTGCGCTGGAAGGCAGCAGTGCACAGAAGAAGTCCGACATCACCTGGGGCGTGGCCTACAACCACTTCCCCGGGACCTCGAATGCGCTGCTGGCCCTGCGCATGCAAATGCCCCTGCAATGGGGCTATGGCTTTGAGGGTGAGATCGCCCGGGCCAACGCCCAGCTCGGGCAGGCCGAGGCGCAACTGGAGAAGACGCGCCGTCTGGCCCGCCTGGAACTGCAACGCCTGCAGCACCAGCTGCAAAGCGCCACGCGCCGCACGGCCAGCTACGAGCAGGAGATCCTGCCGCGCGCGCGCCGGGTCGCCGACGGCGCCGAGCTGGCCTACCGCCGGGGTGCGCTGCCGCTGACCGACCTGCTGGACGCACGCCGCACTTTGCGAACCACGGTGCTGGAAGCCGTGGCGGCACGCGCCGACCACGCCAAGGCCCTGGGCGCCTGGCAGCTGCGCACCGGCCAGACACTGACCGCCGCCATGGCCCCCTGAGCCACCCGGCCCCCCCATACCCCGAATGTCGAGCCCCATGCTGAACCACCCTCTCACGCGCCTGTCCCCACTGCTGCTGGCCCTGATGCTGGGGGCCTGCAGCGAACGCCCCGAGCCCCGGGCGGAGTCGCCGGCCCCGATCGTGCAGGCCAACCAGTTGCGCTTCCCGACCGGCCATCCCCAACTCAAGCTGCTCACCCTGGCCACCGCCAGCCCCGCGCGCGCCATCCAGATCGAGCTGCCAGCCCGGCTGATCTGGGACGAGGAGCGCACCCAGCGCATCTACCCTTCCTTCGCCGGGCGGGTGGTGAGCATCAAGGCGGACGTGGGCCAGCGCGTGGCCGCGGGCGCCGCTCTGGCTGTGCTCGCCTCGCCCGACTTCGGCCAGGCCCAAAGTGATACGGCGCGCGCCGAGGTCGATGAACGCCTGAGCGCAAGCACGCTGCAGCGCCAGCGCGAACTGTTCGACGCTGGCATCGTGGCGCGCAAGGATCTGGATGTGGCGGAAGCGGAACACGCACGCGCCCAAGCCGAAGTGCAGCGCGCCCGGGCCCGCACCCGGCTGTATGGCGGCAAGGGCAGCGTCGACCAGCAGCTGGTGCTGCGTGCCAGCCTCGCCGGCGTCGTGGTCGAGCGCAATCTGAACCCGGGGCAGGAGTTGCGCCCCGAACTCAGCGGCCCGGGCGTGCCCGCCCTGTTTGTCGTGACCGATCCGGCGCGTCTTTGGATACAGATCGACGCACGGGATCACGAAATCGGCATGGTCCGCACCGGCCAGCGCTTCACGCTGCGCGTGCCTGCACTGGCCGGCCAGTCGTTTGAGGGACGGGTGATGACCAGTTCGGATTTCATCGACCCGCAAACCCGCACGATCCGCGTGCGCGGGCGCATCGACAACCGGGAGCGCCTGCTCAAGGCCGAGATGCTGGCCACGGCCATGTTCGAACGCCGCTTTGAGCAGGGCCTGATGGTGCCCGCCACCAGCGCGCTGTTGCAGGGCTCGCAGCACTGGGTTTTTGTGCAGACCCGGCCCGGCGAGTTCGAGCCGCGCAAAGTGGAGCTCTCCTACGAAGGCAGCCGGGAGGTCGTCGTGGCCAGCGGCCTGCAGGCGGGGGAACAGGTGGTGGCAGAAAACGCCCTGCTGCTGGCGCGCCAGTTCCGCCTGGCTCAGAACCAGGCCGAGTCCGCTGCCCCCGGCGCCAGCGCCAAGCAGCCATGAAGCGGCTGATCCACTATGCGGTGCACCAGCCGCTGTTCATCGTGCTGGGCACGCTGCTGTTCGTCATGGCGGGCATCTTCGCTTTCAAGAGCCTGTCGGTGGAAGCCTTCCCCGATGTCACCGACACCCAGGTGACGGTGATCGCGCTCTACCCGGGGCGCGCCGCCGAAGAGGTGGAAAAACAGGTCACCCTGCCCATCGAGATGGCCCTGTCCGGCCTGCCCAACTCCATCCGCGTCTTCTCGCACACGCAGTTCGGCCTGTCCTTCACCGTCATCACCTACGACGACGCAGCACAGGTGCTGCAGGTGCGCCAGCAGGTGAACGAGCGCCTGCGCAGCATGAGCCTGCCCCCGGGCGTGGAAGCCAATATCGCGCCCAACGCCACGCCGGTAGGCGAGGTGCTGCGCTACCGCCTGCGCGGCGACGGCAAGTCCACCACCGAACTGCGCACCCTGCAGGACTGGGTGGTGGAGCGGGCCCTGCGCCAGGTCCCTGGCATTGCCGATGTGGTTACCATGGGCGGCTACATCAAACAGTATGAAGTGCAGCCGGACCTGGACAAGCTACGCGCCTACCAGCTCACTTTCCAGCAGCTGCTGAATGCCCTGGAGCGCGGCAACTCGAACGCCGGCGGCAGCTACGTGGCCCAGGGCGTGCAGCAGTACGCCATCCGCGGCATCGGCCTGCTGCAGTCACCGGAAGACATCGGCCGCATCGTGGTGGCGACCCGCAACGCGACGCCCATCCTGATCCGTGACGTGGCGCGCGTGCACATCGGCGCCGTGCCACGCCTGGGTACGGTAGGCCAGGACGGGGACGACGACATCGTCACCGGCATGGTCGTCATGCGCAAGGGCGAGAACCCCAGCGAAGTGCTCAAGGGCGTGAAAGCCAAGGTGGATGAGCTCAACGAGCGCATCCTGCCGACAGGCGTACAGATCGTGCCCTACTACGACCGCTCCTGGCTGATGGGCAAGACCCTCTCCACGGTGTTCCGCAATCTGGTGGAAGGCGCGCTGCTGGTCTCGCTGGTGCTGTACATCTTCCTGTCCAACCTGCGCGCCAGCCTGGCCGTGGTGGTGGTGATCCCGCTGGCGTTGCTGGCCACCTTCATGGGCCTGAAGATCATGGGCGTGCCGGCCAATCTGCTGTCACTGGGTGCGATGGACTTCGGCATCATCGTCGACGGCGCGGTGATCGTGATCGAGAACATCATGCACCGGCTGGAGAAGGACAGCGAGAACATGTCCGAGAGCGAGCGGCGCCAGACCATCATCGACGCGGCCAACGAGGTGGGACGCCCCACCCTGTTCTCCATGCTCATCATCATTGCCGCGCACATCCCGATTTTTGCGCTGCAGCGCCACGAGGGTCGTATCTTCCAGCCCATGGCGCTGTCGGTGACCACCGCCCTGGTCGGCTCGCTGATTTTCTCCCTGACCCTCGTGCCCCTGCTCGCCTACTGGATGCTGCGCAAGAAACTGCCGCACGGCGACAACCGCGTGATCGCCAGCGCCAAGCGCGTGTACGCCCCGGTGCTGGACTGGGCGCTGACGCACCAGCGCCGGGTGGTGGTGATCGCGCTGCTAGCCTTTGGCGTGGGCCTGGGCGCGGCGGCGCGCTTGGGCTCGGAATTCCTGCCCGAACTCAACGAAGGCACCATCTGGGTCAATCTGCGCCTGCCGGCCAGCGTCTCCAACGAAGAGGCCGCACGCATGCTGCGCGCCGCGCGCCAGGCCCTGCTAACAGTGCCAGAGGTGCGCACCACGGTGTCCAAAGCCGGTCAACCCGAGGACGGCACCGACCCCAAGACCATCAGCATGGGCGAGGTCTTCGTCGATGTGAAGCCGCAGGAGGAATGGCGGCCGGGGCTGACGCGGGAAGACCTGCTCAACGAAATGGAGCACGCCGTCACCGCCATTCCAGGGCTGATCCCGGTGTTTTCACAACCGATACGCGACAACGTGCTGGAGTCGATCTCGCAGATCGACGGTCAGATCGTCATCAAGGTCGCGGGGGACGATCTGGTGGAGCTGCGCCGCACCACCGAGGCGATCGAGCGGGAGGTGCGCCAGGTCGCGGGCGTCTACCGCGCCGAGATCGACCGCCTGGGCGAATTGCCACAGCTGGTGATCGACATCGACCGGGAGCGCGCCGCGCGCTTTGGCCTGAACGTGGGCGACGTGCAGGACGTGATCGAGGCGGCCCTGGCAGGCAAGGCCGCCACCCAGATGTGGGAGGGCGAGCGCCGCTTCGCGGTGACGGTGCGCCTGCAGGCCGAGCGCCGCGCCATCGCGCAATTGGCCTCTACCCTGATACCCACGCCTACCGGCGGCTACACCAGCCTGGGCCAGGTGGCCGAGATCCGCGAGACCAGCGGCGCGATGAACATCGCGCGCGAGGCAGGCCGACGCACCATGGCCATCGGGATCTTCATCCGCGACCGCGACATGGGCTCGGTGGTGAAAGACATGAAGTCACGCGTGGCCGCCAACGTCAAGGTGCCGGAGAACTACGCCATCAACTGGTCGGGCGAATTCGAAAACCAGGAACGCGCCATGCAGCGCCTGTCGGTGGTGGTGCCGATCTCGCTGCTGCTGATCTTCGTGCTGCTGTTCGACGCCTTCGGCTCCTTCAAGAAAGCCTTGCTCATCCTGGTCAACGTACCGCTGGCACTGATCGGCGGCTTCATCGCCCTGTGGGTGTTCGACATCCCGCTGTCGGTGTCGGCGGCCATCGGCTTCATCGCCTTGTCCGGACAGGCGGTGCTCAACGGCGTGGTGATGCTCTCGGTCTTCCAGCAGCTGCGCAATTCCGGCCTCAGCGTGCTCGAAGCCGCGCGCACCGGCTCCATGCAACGCCTGCGCACGGTGCTGATGACGGCCATGCTGGCCGCACTGGGGCTGCTGCCCATGGCCTTGTCGCATGACATCGGCTCGGAAACCCAGCGCCCACTGGCCATCGTGGTGATTGGGGGTCTGGTGACAGCCACGCTGCTTACCCTGGTGCTGCTGCCTGTCCTTTACGTGGCCTGGTTCTCCGGCAAGCGCCTGTCCGAGGAAATCTGAGCCGGACTCAGCCCGCGCCCACGCCGATGGGCGCCGGCGCACGCATGACAATGCGTGTGAACAGACGGTCGTAGACCGGGTCGCGCGGGTACTTGCCGGTCAAGGGATCGCCGTTGGTGGCAAAGGCCTCGTCCAGGACCCGCCAGTCCTGCGCACTGAGCACCTTCTCGGCTTCGGGCAGGATAACGGTCTCCTCCAGCTTCATGTGCTCGAGGTAAAAATCCAGGTAGCGCTTGACGGCCTGCTCGAAGGCGGCGCGGCGCGACTCCCCCAGCAACTCCCAGGCCAGCAGCAGGTGCTGCAGCTCGCGCACGGCGGCCTCGCCGTGCGCGTGGTCGCGCTCCAGCTTGTCCAGCGTGTCCTTGAGATGCGGTGCACGGGCACGCACCGGCGGAAACAGCAGTTGGGTTTCCTTGGTGTGGTGCAGCCGCTCGGGAAATTCGTCGATGTAGAAGAGCATGGCGCGCAACACGTCGAAGAACTGCTCGGGGCCATCCCCAGGGCCCCGCTGCACCATCATGCGCAGGGATTGCAGCATCGCCGACAAGGCGGCATGCTCGTCATGAATGATACGTAGGCTGGCATGGGCCATGGTGAACCTCCTGGGATCGGATCAGAGGTTCCCAGCTTGGCACGGCGGCTTCGGTGCCGGATTGACGCTCGTCAAGCTTTGCGCAGTCAGCGCAGCAGGCGCTGGCCCTGACCCCCGGTTTCCAGGCGAAACTGGCGCACGATGCCGGCCAGGCGCTCGGCCTGCTCGCGCATGGACTGGGCCGCCGCGGCCGATTCTTCGACCAGCGCCGCGTTCTGCTGGGTCATGCGGTCGATCTCCTGCACCGCCTGGTTGACATCGTTGATACCGCTGGACTGGCTGCCGGCCGCGACCGTGATCTCGCCAATGATGTCGCGCACACGCTGCACGCCGCTGACAATCTCCTGCATCACGGTGCCGGCTTCCTCCACCTGGCGCACGCCGCCATCGACGGCCGTCACGCTGGCGCCGATCAGGGCCTTGATCTCCTTGGCGGCCTCGGCGCTGCGGCCCGCGAGCGAGCGCACCTCGCTAGCCACCACGGCAAAACCGCGGCCCTGCTCGCCGGCGCGCGCCGCTTCCACCGCCGCGTTCAGCGCCAGGATGTTGGTCTGGAAGGCGATGCCATCGATCACACCGATGATGTCGTTGATCTTGCGGCTGGACTGCGAAATGCTGTGCATGCTCTGCACCGCCTGCGTCACCACCGAGCCGCCACGCTGCGCAGCCTGGGAAGCCGTGGCCACCAGCTGGTTGGCCGTCTGCGCGGAACTGGCCGTCTGCTGGACATTGCCGCTGAGAGCGCCGATGGCGCTGACCGTGTGCTGCACATTGCCGGCGGTCTGCTCGGTACGGTTGGACAGGTCCTGATTGCCGGTGGCGATCTCGCTGCTGGCGGTGGAGATGCTCTCACCCGCCTCGCGCAGCTGCGCCACCATGCCGGCCAGGTCGCCCCGCATCTGTTCCAGCGCGCGCTGCAGGTCGGCCGCCTCGTCGCGGCCCTCGACCACCATGCGCTGCGACAGGTCGCCGCTGGCGATGGCCTGCGCCAGCCGTCGCGCCTGCTCCACCGGGCGGCAGATGGCCTGCATATTGAGCAGGGTCAGGGGCACCACGATGCCCAGGCCCAGCACGACCAGGCCGGCAAAAACGAACAGCATCTGCTGAAGCATGGCATTGCGCCCGGCGTTGGAGGCCTGCGCTTCGGCGCGTACCGCCTGGTCGATCTGCGTGAGCAGTTTGTCGGCCTCTTCGAACTCCGCCACGGAACGCGCACTCATGCGGAAGGCGACCGTGGCCGTCTCGTAGGCGCTGCTCTCGAGCTGGCCCGCAGTGCCGCTGAAAAAGGTGCGGTAGTTCTTGAGGAAAACGAGCGCCTTCTGCAGCTCTGCGCGTCGCGCCTCGCTCAGGCTGCCCTCCAGGCCGGCCGCCGTCTGCTCGATCTGCTGCATCTCGGTTTCCCAGCGGGTCCGAAGCTGACGGATCAGCTCCGGCTTCTCATACTGGATGATCATGTCCTTCTCGTGGCGGCGCACCTGCGACATGTCCAGACGCAGGCGGGCCACGCGGTCCACCACGGCCATGGACTCGTCGATCACCTCGCCGCTGAGCTGGTGGATACGGAACATGCCGAACATGCCGGCGCCGCCCACCAGCGCGAGCAGTACCAGGACCACGCCGATCGCTCCGAGCATGCGGAAACGGATCGTGAACCGGCGCATGAGAACATCAACCCCGTTCATCATGAACTCCCCCTGACTGGTAATAGATCAGGGCATTCTAGGCCTCGGGTTTTCCATGACCCGGCGGTAATACCACGTACACAACAGGCTATTGCGCGCCTCGATACCCCCCGGTGTGAAATGGGGTCACCTGCAGGCGCCTACGGCCGCCAGCGGCGCAGGAGCAGGGCATTGCTCATGACGCTGACCGAGCTCATGGCCATGGCCGCGCCGGCGATCACCGGGTTCAGATAACCGAGCGCCGCCAGCGGGATGCCCGCCACGTTGTAGATGAAAGCCCAGAACAGGTTCTGCCGGATCTTGGCCACCGTGCGATCGGAAATCTGCAGGGCAGCGGCCACCAGCAGCGGGTCGCCCCGCATCAGCGTGATACCGGCCGCGTGCATGGCCACGTCGGTGCCGTTGCCCATGGCCATGCCGACGTCGGCCGCCGCCAGGGCCGGCGCATCGTTGACGCCATCACCCACCATGGCCACGGTGTGTCCACCCTCTTTCAACGCGACGACACGGGCCGCCTTGTCACCGGGCAGCACCTCGGCCAGCACCTCGCCCTCCTCGGGTCGCAGGCCCAGCCGGCGCGCCATGGCCTCGGCCGCGCCGCGGTTGTCACCCGAGATCATCACGGTACGGATGCCGCGCGCGCGCAGGGCGGCCAGGGCCTCCTTCGCGCCGGGCTTGGGCTCGTCGCCAAAAGCCAGCAGGGCACGCAGGGTCAGGCCCTGGGTGGTGCGCTCGACCATGGCCGACACCGTGGCACCCTGCGCCTGCAAGGCGGTCGCACGTGCGGCCAGGGCACCCATGGCGATGCCGAGTTCCTCCATCCAGCGCAGGCTGCCGATCAGATAGCTTTTCACGCCCACCTCGCCCTCGCTGCCGCGGCCCGGCACGGCGCGCACATTGTCGGGCGCCTCGACGGCCAGGCCGCGCGCCTGCGCCGCCTGTACCACGGCCCGGGCCAGGGGGTGCTCACTGCCGCTTTGCAGGCTGGCGGCGGCGGCCAGCAGGGCCGGCTCGTCGCCACCCGGCGCCAGCTCGAACGCGGTCAGGCGGGGCTGGCCCACGGTCAGCGTGCCGGTCTTGTCGAAGGCCACCGTGTCCACCTTGTGCGCCCGCTCCAGCGCCTGCGCGTCCTTGATCAGGATGCCGTGCTTGGCCGCCACCCCGGTCCCGGCCATGATGGCCGCCGGCGTGGCCAGGCCCAGGGCACAGGGGCAGGCAATCACCAGCACCGCCACCGCGTGGATGATGGCCTGCTCGGCCGAAACCCCCCACCACAACCAGCCCAGCAGCGTCAGCAAGGCCAGCAGCAGCACGACGGGCACGAACACCGCCGAGACCTGGTCCACCAGGCGCTGGATCGGCGCCTTGGCCGCCTGCGCGTCCTCCACCAGGCGGATGATGTGGGCCAGCACCGTTTCGCTGCCGACAGCGCCGACCTGCATCACCACCCGGCCTTCGCCGTTGATGGAGCCACCGGTCAGCTTCGCCCCGGCGTCCTTGGCCACCGGCAGCGGCTCGCCCGTCAGCATGGATTCATCGACCTGGGTGTGGCCCTCGAGCAGGGTGCCGTCCACCGGGAAACGCTCGCCCGGGCGCACCACGATGCGGTCGCCCACCAGCACCTCGGCCACCGGTACGTCGACCTCACCGTCGACCCCGATCAGGTGGGCCACATCGGGCCGCAAGGCGTGCAGCGCGCGGATCGCCGAGGTGGTCTGGCGTTTGGCACGCGCCTCCAGCCACTTGCCCAGCAGCACCAGCGTCACCACCACGGCCGAGCCCTCGAAATACAGGTGCACCATGGTGTCCGGCTCGGCTGTCAGCCACAACCAGACCGACAGGGCCCAGCCCGCCGTGGTGCCGATGGCCACCAGCAGGTCCATATTGCCGGTCAGGGCCTTGAGCGCGTGCCAGCCCGCCTTGTAGAAACGGGCCCCAAGGATGAACTGCACCGGCGTGGCCAGCAGGAACTGCACCCAGGCCGGCAGCATCCAGTGCTGGCCGAACAGGTCGCCCACCATGGGCAGCGCCAGCGGCGCCGACAGCAGGAGGCCGATGGCCACCGGGGCAAAACCGGCCCAGGGCGAGGCGTCTTCCTGCCGCTCCAGCGCGTCGGCCGCACGCGGCTCGTAACCGGCATCGCGCACGGCGCGGCGCAGGCGTGCTTCCATCTGCTCCGACGGCTCGAAGCTCACGCGCGCCGACTCGGTCGCCAGGTTGACGGCGGCTTGCGTCACCCCCGGCACCTTGCTCAGGGCTTTTTCGACACGCGACACGCAGGACGCGCAGGTCATGCCGCCGATGCCGAGGTCCAGCGTGGCGGGAGAAGAAGGGGTTGTGGCTGCGTTCATGCGGGGAATTCTGAACCTTGCCATGATGGCAGGGTCAAATCTTGCGCAAGATCAACCTTGCTGCAGTCAAGGTTGTTCCGCATTCCCTTGACCTTCCCATCATGGCAAGGTTCAGGATATGCTTCCCGGAACTGAAAGGAACAACACCATGAACCAGAACTTCACCGTCAGCGGCATGACCTGCGGCCATTGCGAGAGGGCCGTGACCCGCGCCATCAAACAGGTCGATCCGCAAGCCGAAGTCAGGATCGACCGCAGCAAGAACCTGGTGGAAGTGCAGTCGCAGCAGGCGCGCGAGGCCCTGGCAAAGGCCATCAGCGAAGAAGGCTACGCCGTTGCCGCCTGAGACCATGCCGCAGCTCGGCCGGCCCGTCAACATCGGCAGCGCGGCCGACTTGTCCGGCATCTCGGCCAAGATGGTGCGCCATTACGAGTCGCTCGGGCTGCTGCCCCGCGTGGCCCGCACCGACAGCGGCTACCGCCAGTACAGCGAGGCCGATGTGCACACCCTGCGCTTCATCAAACGCTCGCGCGACCTGGGCTTTTCCATGGCCGAGATCGCCGAGCTGGTGACGCTGTGGCAGAACCGGCGGCGCACCAGCGCCAGCGTCAAGCGCATCGCCCAGAAACACGTGGACGAACTGGCCACCCGCATCGCCGCCATGCAGGCCATGCAGCGCACCCTGGGCCAGCTGCTGCACCACTGCCATGGTGATGACCGCCCCGACTGCCCCATCCTGGACGACCTCGCCCGACGGGCGGGTTGACGCCCCCGGGGTCCCGCCCAATAATGATCGGCATTCACAACAGGAGTACACCCATGAAAACCAATATCGGCGGCATGGAACGCGTCGCCCGCATCCTCGTCGGCGCCATCCTGGTCGGCTTGGCGGCCACCGGCACCGTGGGCTGGTGGGGCTGGCTGGGCGCCATCCCGATGGCCACCGGGCTGATGGGCTGGTGCCCGCCCTACGCCATGCTCGGCATCAACACCTGCCGCATGAAAGACAGCGGCCAGACCTGAACCCCGCAGCCCATGCCGGCGGTGGTTCCATGAGCCCCGGTACCGGCCTGGGCTCACGCGCTTGAACCTCCAACAGCAGCTCCTGAGCAGCCTTGAAGAAGGCAGCACCGGCATCGGCCTCTTCGATGCCGACGATCGCCTGCGTTACGCCAACCGCTATTTCCGCCTGGCTTATGCGCTGGGCGCAAGCGATGCCCCACGCTGGGAAGAGATGATGCGGCGCTGCCACCGGGAGCGCGTGGGCCTGCTGATCGAATCGGAGGACATCGAAGCCTGGCTACTTCGGGTGGGGCAGAAACGGCGACGGGTCACGGTGCGCAGCTTCGAATCCGACCTGGTCGACGGACGCTGGATGCACGTCACCGAAACCCAGCAGCCAAACGGCTGGCTGCTCGTGATGACCACCGACGTCACGGCGCTCAAGGTCAATGAGTCCACCCTGCGGCAGGCACGCGACCAGGCCGTGCACCTGTCCATCACCGACCCCCTGACCGGATTGCACAACCGGCGCCATGTCTTCGAGCAGCTGGAGGAAATGTTCCTCAGTGCACGCCAGCTGCGCTACCCACTGAGCCTGGTCGTGATCGACCTGGACCTGTTCAAGCAGATCAACGACGCGCATGGCCACGTCACGGGCGACCAGGTGCTGGTGCACTTCGCCCGCCATCTGGAACAGGCCTTGCGACCGCAGGACCTGGTGGGCCGCATCGGCGGCGAGGAATTCCTGCTGGTGCTGCCCAACACCGAAACCCAGGGCGCGCGGCAGGTGCTCAGCCGCCTGCGTGCCAACCTGGCGGCCCACCCGCCCCTGGCCGCCCTGCCCGAACTGCGCACGGCCTTCTCCAGCGGCCTGGCCCACGCGCTTCCCGACGACACCGTGCAGACCCTGTGGACACGCGCCGATCGTGCCCTGTACCAGGCCAAAAACGCGGGCCGCGGTCTGGACCTCGACGACGACACGGTTAACAGCTTTGCGGTCTAATTTCCCCATGGAAACAAGCCCCGTCACCGCCCCCCGTCGCGTCGAACGCCTGATCACCGGCCAGCCCACCATGGACGGCGCCGGCGTCAAGCTCACGCGCGTGCTCACCCACGACCTGCAACGCCGCCTGGACCCCTTCCTGATGCTGGACAACTTTGCCAGCGACGACCCGAAGGACTACGGCGCCGGTTTTCCCGACCATCCGCACCGCGGCTTTGAAACCGTCACCTACATGATTGCCGGTCGCATGCGCCACCGCGACAGCGCCGGCAACGAGGGCCTGCTGCAGAACGGCGGTGTGCAGTGGATGACGGCCGGCCGGGGCCTGGTGCACAGCGAGATGCCCGAACAGGAAGCCGGTGTGATGGAAGGCTTCCAGCTGTGGCTCAACCTGCCGGGGCGGGACAAGATGTGCACGCCCTGGTACCGCGACATCCAGAGTGCCGAGATTCCCGAGTTCACCACTGCGGAGGGTGTGACGGTGCGTGTGATTGCCGGCCGCAGCCACGGCATGACCGGCGCCATGGCGCGCCCGGCAGACGCCTATCCGACCGACACGCTCTACTTGGACCTGCATTTCCCCGCCGGCGGCGCGAGCTTCAGCCAGCCACTGGCGCCGCAGCACAACGCTTTCCTCTACACCTACCGTGGCACTGTGCAGGTGCTGGGCGGCGCGGAAGCTGCAACGCCGGTACCGCTGCACCGCATGGCCATCCTGGACAACAGCGGCGACGGCGTGCGTCTGCGAGCCGATGCCAGCAGTACGCCTGCGCGCGCCCTGCTGATCGCCGGCCGGCCGCTCAATGAACCCATCGCCCAGTACGGTCCCTTCGTCATGAACACCCGCGAGGAACTGATGGCCGCAGTGGAGGATTTCCAGAACGGGCGCCTCGCCTGACACGCACCCGACGCGAGCAACTTTACACAGGCGACGCACACCCTCATACCCGCGATACACAAGCCGCGCAGACTGCATGCACCCTGTTACTTCACAACAGGTCTGATCTGAAAGGATGAGGATATGAAAGTCAACTTCAAACCCGTCGTGCTGGCCGCCGTGCTGGCCACTTCCGCCCTGGCAGCGCTGGCACAGTCCGGCCCAGGCCCTGCCACCGGTCACCAAGGTGCCGGTCACGGCATGCACCAGCCGGATGGCGAGCGTCACGCCCGGAAACAGGAGCGCATGCAGGACCACATGGCCAAGCGCGCGGCCGACCTCAAGGCCAAGCTCAAGCTGAACGCCGAACAGGAAAACAGCTGGAACGCCTTTGTCGCCGCCATGAAACCGCCGGCCCACGCGGCCAAGCCCCAACGCGAAGAGATGGCCAAGCTCAGCACCCCCGAGCGCCTGGACAAGATGAACGAGATGCGCAAGCAGCGCGATGCGGCCTTCGCACAACGTGATGCGGCCACGCGGACCTTTTACGGTGCCCTCAGCGCCGAACAGAAAAAGGTCTTCGATGAAAACACCGCGCGCTCGCACCGCCACGGGCACCACCGGGGCCACGGTTAACATCGGGGCCTGATGAAACCCGACGCAGCACCCGTCATCCGCACGATCGACCTGCAGCAGCCACTGCGCTGGCTGGTGCTGGGCTGGCGTGACATTGGGCGCTGCGGCTGGGTCAGCCTGGCACATGGCCTGGCGCTGACGGTCGTCGGCCTGGGCCTGCTGACGCTGGCGCATCACCAGTTCTGGTGGCTGGCCGGTGCATTCTCGGGCCTGCTGGTGGTGGGGCCGGTGCTTGCCACCAGCCTGTATGCACTAAGCCGGGCGGCCGAGCGCGGCGAACCCAGGTCCTGGCGCTTGGTGCTGCAGACCTGGCTGAGCTGGCGCCGCCACGGCCGCAGCCGCGACGGCAAGGACTGGCGCCTGGTGCAGTTCGGCCTGCTGCTGGGCCTGGCCGGTACCGGCTGGGTCCTGACTTCGGCAGCGCTGATCACATTGATGTCACCCGTGCCCATCCAGCAGCCCCTGGACTTCCTGCGCCACGTGGTACTGGCACGCGACAACTGGCTGTTCGAGGTCTGGCTGGCCCTGGGCGGCCTGATGGCCGCGCCCATGTTCGCCTCCAGCGCCATTGCCATCCCCCTGCTGCTGGACCGCCGCATCAGCGTGCTGCAGGCCGTGATCACCAGCTGGGAAGCCGTGCTGAACAACCCCGTACCGATGGCCTGGTGGGCCACGCTGATCATGGGGCTCACCCTGCTGGGCCTGCTGTCGGCCCTGCTGGGGCTGATCGTCGTCATGCCCCTGCTGGGACACGCCAGCTGGCATGCCTACCGTGCTCTGGTGGATGCCTCCGCCTGGCCCGAACGCACAACGGGCCAACCGGGAGCGTACTGATGTTCGGCTACACCGAGGAGCAGATCGCCGCTTTCGGCCTGTCCTTCGGCGTGGGCGCCTTCATGCTCTACATGCTGTTCATCATTGCCCACCTGGCCTGGGAATCCAAGGCTGGGCGCTTCGGCACCTTTGTGCTGTTCCTGGGCCTGGCCTTCGGCATGGTGGGCTTTGCCGCCAAATTCGTGATCCAGTGGATCCTGGAAAAGTAAACCAAATCACCCGTCACACGTGTATTCACCGGGAACGCCGTGGAACCGGCTTGGCCGGGCCGCTGGCGTTATCCCCTTAAGGGGAGGCTATTCAGCCGAAAGGCTTGATGCCGATCAGCAGGCCATGCAGGCCAAAGGCAAACGCGGCCCAGGCGGCCACCCCCAGCACCACGGTCACGCCGGTGGCCACCCCGCGGCCCGGCGGGTACTGCACACCATCACGACGATCACGGCGACGTGAGATGCTGAAACTGAAAATGGCCCAGACCAGGAAGGCGCCGAACAGCAGCAGGTGCGCCAGGGTGCCGGTGGCCAGCAGATGGGCCAGGGCCCAGGCCTTGACGCCCAGCACCATGGGATGGTGCAGGCGGGCCTTGATGGCATTGCCCGGCACATAAGCGGCCGCGAGCAGCACGAAGGCCATCAGCGTGAGCAGTGACGCGCCATGGCGCATGGCCGTCGGCGGCGTCCACAGCAGCACGGGCTGTTCGCGCGCCAGGTCGAAGCCCCAGGCGATCAGCGCCAGCCCGAGCAGCGACAGCAGGGAATACAGGCCTTTCCAGGCCCCCTGGCCCAGGCGGGTGCGCATGCGCTGGCGCCAGTCCTCGGCGAACAGGCGCAGCGAGTGCACACCTAAAAACACGACGAGTCCGGTGATCAACAACTTCATGGTGCTTCTCCTGTCGCGAAATCTCAGGCGCCAATGACGCGGTTCTTGCCGGCACGTTTGGCCAGGTACATGGCCTGGTCGGCACGTTTGATGGCGTCAGCACCGCTTTCACCCGCGGCCAGCTGGGCCACACCGGCGCTGAAGGTGATCAGGATCTTCTCGTTGCCAGCCAGGAAAAACCGCTTGGTCAGTTCGCGCTGCAGGCGCGTCATGGCGTCCACGCCCTTGTCCAGCGGCGTGTCCGGCAGCAGCACGACAAATTCCTCGCCGCCATAACGCGCCAGCGTGTCCTGTGGGCGCATGCACTCACGCGCCACCGTGGCCAGGTGCTTGAGCGCGGCGTCGCCGGTGTCGTGTCCCTTGCTGTCGTTGAGCTTCTTGAAGTTGTCGATGTCCAGCAGGGCCACCGACAGGATGGCATCCTTGCGGCGCACGCTGGAAACCTCGCGGTTCATGGCCTCGTCCAGGCCCTGGCGGTTGAGCGCGCCCGTCAGGCTGTCGTGACGGGCCTGGGCGCTGACGCGGTCGAGCTCGCGGTGCAGCTTGACCATCTCGGCTTCGGTGGCCTGCGCCTTCTCGCGCATGGCGCGCAATTCGTCGCGCGCGCTGGTCGACTCGCTGGTCATGTGCCGCGTGGCGCTGATGACCTCCTTGAGCACGGGCGCGATCTCCTCGATCTTCTTGGCCTGCTCGATCTGGCGCATGCTCTCTTCCATCTTGCCCTGGTAGGCGCCGCTGGTCTCGCTCATCTGCGAGAGCCGGCTGATGAAGGTGGCCAGCATATGGCGCAACTCTTCCTGGGCTTCCTGCGCCCGCCCCTTGGCCTCGGTCTGCTTGAAGATCACATCCTTGAGGCGGCGCTCCACGTCGTCCAGGCGGCGCAAGGTCAGCGGCGGCTGGGCCGCCTCCTTCAGTGCATCGGTCTGGCCCTTGAGCCAGTTGTCATCCGGGCTGAGTTCGCCGATGTTGTCGATGATGAGCTGCAGCAGCTTGAGCAGGGCCAGGTGGATCTCGGCCTGGTCTTCGGCAGCAAAGGACAGGCGATGGCTGAAGTCGGCCAACTGGGCCTTGACCTTGTAGGCCTCGGCCGCCGGATCGCGCAGCGCCTGGATCAACTGCTGCATCTGCTCCTGGAAACGCGCATCGTCCGTGCCCAGGGCCGGCCTGGCGTATTCGATCAGGCGGGCAATCTGCTCGAAGAATTCAGGCGTCAGTGCCGGTGCCGCCGCGGGCGTGGGCGCCAGCGGTGCCGGCGCCGAATCGCCACTGCCGGGCATGGCAAAACCGCTGTAGGCCACCAGCGCGTTCTGCACGCCCAGCCAGTTGCGCTGCCCGATCGCGTACTCCAGCAGGCTGCGCTGCTTTTCCTGGCCCGGGTTTCGCGCCGGCAGGGCCTGGGCGATCTGCCGCAGCGGCTCTTCCGGGAAGGGCTGCACGTTCGGCATGCCCGCAATCTCGTTGTAGATCGTCTGGTAATTGACCGGCGTGGGCGCCAGCTGGCGCGCCGTGATCTGCTTGAGCGCTTCGCGCGCAATCTCGAAAGGTTTTTTGTCACTCATGGAATGAACGGTTCGGCCAGCATCTTTTGATTATGCGGCCTGGCCACGTCCTATGCCCGGGCGTGGCGCGACAGCAGGGCCGATACCCCCTGGCGCTGGCATTGCTGCAGGCTCATCAACAGCCCATGGTCTACGTGCGGGACATGATAACGGCGCTGCAGGTCCTGCTGGATGCGAACCAGCAGTTCGGCAGCCATTTCGGCATCGGCCAGGGCACGGTGGGCGACGCCTGTGCGGGGCAAGTGGTGGTAATCCACCAGTGTTCCCAGCTTGTGGTTCGGCGCCTGGGGATAAAGCCGGCGCGACAGCAGCATGGTGCAGGCAAAGGGCTGGTCGGCCGGCAAGCCCAGGCGGGCGAGCTCACCCGTCCAGAATTTGCGATCAAAGGAAGCGTTGTGAGCCACCATGGGGGCGTCCCCGACAAAACGGCTGGCCTGGCGCATGACCTCGGCCGCCGCCGGAGCGGCCGCCACCATGGCGTTGCTGATGCCTGTGAGCTGGGTAATGAAGGCAGGGATAGGCGCGCCAGCGTTCATCAGGCTCTGGAAACGATCGACAATGCGACCTTGTTCCACCAGCACAATGGCCACCTCGGTGGCACGGGCCCCCTGCTCGGGCGAGATACCCGTGGTCTCGAAGTCTATGACCGCCACGGCTTTCATCGGGTCCAGCCCATGGCTTGTGCACAGCGCATCGGGAGCGAAGAACGTTTTTTCACGGGGCCACTGTAACGCAAGCCCCCGGGCAGACCATGCGCCCTGAACTGTTGCGGCACAAACGCATAATTCATGGATGAGTGACGACCATCTGGAACAGGCCAAGGCGTGCTTTCTTCGCGGCCTGCAGGCCTTCGAAGCCGCGGATTGGACACAGGCGCAAACGCATTTCGAGCAGGCACTGCTCTGGGCCCCGGGGCGGACCTCGGTCATGCAAAACCTGGGCATCACCCGCCTGCGGCTGGGGCGTTATGCCGAGGCTGAGCCGCTCTTGCGCAAGGTGCTGGCGGCCGAGCCGGAACAGACAGATGCCTGGCAAGCCCTGGCGCTGACGCAGTTGCAGCTGCAACAACTGGAAGCCGCCTGCGGCAGCTATGAACGCTGTTTTACCCTGGGCATGCGTTCGGCCGAGCTTTATGCCCAATACGCCCAGTGCCTGACGCGGCAGGGACGCATCCCTGAGGCGCAGCGGGCCTATCAGGATGCCCTGGCATGCGACGCGAACCATATCGCAAGCCTGACCCAACTGGGCAGCCTCTACCGTGAAGCCGGCCTGTACGACAAGGCGGCTGACTGCTTCCGGCAGGCCCTGGCCCAGGGAGCCGATCCTGGGGTCGTAGGCTATTTCCTGGCTGCCGTCACTCGGCAGGAGGGTGTTTCGGCACCGCCGAGGCAATATGTGCAGCAGCTGTTTGATGAATACGCTGAGGAGTTTGATGCCCATCTGGTGAAGCAACTGGGCTACCGGGGCCACCAGGCCCTGGTCGACCTTCTGCCGCCGGCGGCCGGCCCTCGGTTTGCCCGGGCGCTCGACCTCGGCTGCGGCACCGGACTGTGCGGCACCTATGTGCGTTCACGTGTGGAATATCTGGCCGGTGTCGACCTGTCGCGCGCCATGGTCGAAAAAGCCCGTCAGCGCGCCGTTTATGACACGCTGTATGCGGGCGATATCTGCGACTTCCTGGCACAGCCGCAAGCAACGTATGACCTGGTGCTCGCCGCGGACGTGTTCATCTACGTGGGCGCGCTGGAGCGGGTCTTTGGCCTGCTGGCCACCCGCATGCACAGCGGGAGCTGGCTGGCTTTCACGGTCGAAGCGGCGGCGCGCGAGCTATCGGTCGAACTTATGCCCAGCCTGCGCTACGCCCATTCTGCCCCTTACCTGGAGGAACTGGCGCGGCGCCATGGTTTCGAGACCATGGCCGTGCACGATGAGGCCATCCGCTTTGACCAGCAACGGGCAGTCCAGGGCCAGTACGTCTACCTGAGACGACGCTGAGCCTCAGACGTCGATATTGCCGGCGCGCAGGGCGTTGGTCTCGATGAAGTTGCGTCGCGGCTCCACCTCGTCACCCATCAGCATGGTGAAGACCCGGTCGGCTTCGATGGCATCGTCGATCTGCACGCGCAGCAGGCGGCGCACCTGGGGGTCCATGGTGGTTTCCCACAGCTGTTCCGGGTTCATCTCGCCCAGGCCCTTGTAACGCTGACGCGCCGTGGCGTTTTCGGCCTGCACGATCAGCCAGACCATCGCCTGACGGAAATCGTTGACCTTCTCTTCCTTCTGCTTCTCGCCTTCGCCACGCATGACCTTGGCGCCCTCATTCAGAAGCCCGCGGAAGGTGTTGGCGGCCTCGGCCAGGGCGGCGTAGTCCGCGCCATGGACGAAGTCCTGCGTGATGATGCTGCTCTTGACGTTGCCGTGATGGCGGCGGCTGATGCGCAGGATGGGTTTGTCGGTCCGGACATCGAATTCACCAGCCACTTCCGCGCCGGCCAGCTTGGCCTGCAGGGCCGCGGCCGCGGCCTCGGCTTCGGCGACGGTATCGAGCTTGAGTTCCACACCGTCGGCAATGGAGCGCAGGGCTTCGGCATCCATGAAGTTGTGCAGGCGGGCGATTACACGCTCGGCCAGCTGGTGCTTGCGTGCGAGCTCGGCCAGGGTGTCGCCGGTGATCAAAGTGCCATTGGCGCCACCCGTATGAATGGAGGCGTTGATCAAGGCAATGCGCAGCAGGTAGGTATCGAGCGCAGAAGCGTCCTTGAGGTAGAGCTCTTCCTTGCCGGACTTGACCTTGTACAGCGGCGGCTGGGCGATGTAGATGTGGCCGCGCTCGACCAGCTCCGGCATCTGCCGGTAGAAAAAGGTCAGCAGCAGGGTGCGGATGTGGGCACCGTCCACGTCGGCGTCGGTCATGATGATGATGCGGTGGTAACGCAATTTATCGATGTTGAAGTCATCCACCGCCGACTTGCCGCTTTCCGCGGCCGCTTTGCCAATACCCGTGCCCAGCGCCGTGATCAGGACCACGATCTCGTTGCTGGTCAGCAGCTTCTCGTAACGGGCCTTCTCCACGTTCAGGATCTTGCCGCGCAAGGGCAGGATGGCCTGGAATTTCCGGTCACGGCCCTGTTTGGCGGAACCACCAGCCGAGTCACCCTCGACGATGTAGATCTCGCACAGCGAAGGATCCTTCTCCTGACAGTCCGCCAGCTTGCCCGGCAG